>Ga0116142_10000781_pt1 | contig 40654 bp, 42 predicted proteins | sample AD_UKC033_MetaG_FD_89785 | JGI IMG/M metagenome (GOLD analysis project Ga0116142, IMG submission 89785) | Active sludge microbial communities of municipal wastewater-treating anaerobic digesters from USA - AD_UKC033_MetaG | ecosystem: Engineered > Bioreactor > Anaerobic > Digestate | place: USA... | reverse complement strand
CATTCTCTACGTTGGGTCCCCCACAGGCCGCGTGTTTGCGCTCCAGGCGGCCTCTGGTGCCGAGGTGTGGCGTTTTCCTGCGGCGACAGAAAGAAACGGCAAAGGCGCCTTCCTGGCCGAGCCGCTGCTGGTGGGCAGCTCACTCAACATTGGCTCCTTTGACCACTACATCTATGTCCTCGATGCTAACACTGGCTCACAGCAGCGCACCATGGCCACCAAGGGCCCGGTGGCGGCCGACGCGGTCACCGTCGACGGCATCCTCTATGTGGGGTCCCAGGACAAGTCCCTTTACGCTTATGAGGCTGCGACTGGCCGTAAGGAGTGGGAATTCGCCACTGACAACTGGATCTGGGGCAAGGCGGCGGTGGGCGATGGCAGGGTGTACGTTGGCTCGCTGGATCACAAGGTCTATTGTGTGGACACAACCGGCGGCAAGCTCTGGGAGTTCGGGACCGATGGTGGAATACCTGGCGGCGTCACTCTGAGCGGTGACACCGTCTTTTTTGGTTCCATGGACAACAAGGTCTATGCCGTGGATGCGGCTACCGGCGCACCCAGGTGGACTTTTGCTACCGGCCACTGGGTCTGGGGCAGACCGCTCGTAGTAGAGTCCACGGTCTATGTGGGCTCGCTCGATTCCACGGTGTATGCACTCGACGCTGCTACCGGGGCGTCGCGGTGGCGCTTTGACGCTGACGGTATGGTGCGCGCGACACCGGCCTATGCCGATGGCGTGGTGTACGCTGCCACAGAGACTGGTTCACTCGTCGCCCTCGAGGCGGCGACTGGCCGGCAAAAGTGGACTATAAAGCCCGGCACCTCCATCCTCACTTCACCGGTGGTGAGCGGCGATACGGTTTTTGTCGCCACGCTGGACGGCACGGTACACGCTCTCGATGCAGCCACTGGCGTTACGCGCTGGAGTGCCAATCCCAGCACAAGGAAATAGGACACAGGAGGTCGTTCCCGGTGTGGAATACCCTGATCTTCCAACCGCTGCTTAATCTGCTGCTCTTCCTGTACTCGATACTCGGCCGCAACTTTGGTCTGGCGGTGATCGTTTTCACCGTTCTGGTGCGGCTGCTGACCCTGCCCTTTACTCAGATGCAGGCCAAGTCCGCCAAGGCCAGTCAGGCGATGCAGCCGAAACTGAAGGAACTCGAGGCCAAGTACCGCGACCCCAAAGATCGTGACAAGATGGCCCAGGAACAGATGAAGCTCTACAAGGAGTACGGCGTGAACCCGCTGGGCTGCCTCGTGCCGCTGCTCATTCAGATGCCCATCTGGTTCGGTCTGTACCAGGCCATCGGCACCGCCCTGCCGCAAAACCCCTTGCAGCTGGTCAACCTGGCCAAGCACATCTATCCCAGCTTTGGTTTTCTCAGCAGTGTGGTTCCGTCCAGTCTCATTCCGCTGAATCCGCGCTTTCTGTGGCTGGATCTGGGCAAGCCCGACCCCTGGTTCATCATCCCGATCCTGACTGCGGTCACGATGTGGGCGCAGCAAAAGATGATGTCACCCGCTGTGTCTGACCCGCAGCAGCAGGCGATGAGTCAGAGCCTGGAACTCACCATGCCTTTCATGTTCGCCTGGATCACTTACAGCGCTGCCTCGGGTCTGGGCCTGTACTTTGTGGCTACCAACCTGGTGGGCATCGCTCAGCAGTATTTCACCAGCGGCTGGGGTGCGCTGGCCAATGTCCTCCGCCGTGGAGCCGGCTCAGACACCGCTGCTCCTGCAAAGGGTAAGGGCTATGGGCGAAAAAAGCGCTAGAGGCAATGCGGTCGAGGCTCGAGGCCGCACCGTTGATGAAGCAGTGGCCAGGGCACTCGCTGAACTTGGCCTGGAGCGAGATGCCGTCGAAGTAGAAGTGATCCGGCCCGGCAGCCGGGGCCTGCTTGGCCTTCTCAGTGAAGAAGCGGTGGTCAAGGTGACCCCGAAGGCAGCGTTGCCACGCACCGTCGCGGCGCCGACATGGAAGAAACCGGCGACTGCCGAGCTGCCGGCTCCAGCCGACGAGTTTGAGGACTCGGATGAGCCCGATGCGCAAGAGGAAGACGAGGGCGAGCAGGCCGAGGCGCCGGTTGTTCGGTCGGACAACGAACTGGCGCAGCGCAGCGTCGAGTCTCTCCAGGGCCTGCTGGACCATATGGGTATCAAGGCGCGTGTCACGCTCGAGCCGGTGGACGATGCCTCGCCGGACACGATCGGGCTCAACATCACTGGCAGCGATATGGGCATGTTGATCGGGCGGCAGGGTGAGACGCTGCGCGACCTGCAGTTTATGACCGCCCTGATGGTCAGCCGCCACAGCCAGCCCTGGCCGAGCCTGATGGTTGACGTCGAACACTACCGGGCTCGCCGCCGCAAGGCCCTCACCGACCTGGCCAGACGTATGGCTGAGCGGGTGCGGACCACAGGGCAGCCGGTTTCGCTCGAACCTATGCCGGCTGACGAGCGCCGTATCGTGCACATTGCCCTGAAGGACGACCCGGACGTCTACACGGAGAGTACCGGAGTAGAAGACAAGCGGCGTGTCGTCATCTTGCCGAGGCAATAGCCTCTGTGCGCCAGGGATTACGCCGCGGGGTGGAGCGATGAGCGGCATGCCGGCACGCCCTGATCTGGTGGCGGTCGGTCATGTTACTAGAGACCTGTTGCCGGATGGGACCTACACCATCGGGGGCACGGCCACTTATGCTTCGCTGGCTGCCCTTCGGCTGGGGGCCTCGGTAGCGGTGTTGACGAGCGCGCCTGACGACCTGGATCTCAGCGCAGCGCTGCCCGGTGTGGCGGTGCACTGCGTGGCCTCGCCGCAAGCCACGACCTTTGAGAATATCTACCTGGACCATCGCCGCCGGCAGTACCTGCACGGCACGGCTTTGCCGCTCCATCCTGGCGACCTGCCCCCGGCCTGGCGGCGGGCGCCCGTCGTTCTGCTCTGCCCGCTCGCGGGCGAGCTGGGACTCGATTGGATGGGCACGTTCCGGCACTCTATCGTCGGCGTAACGCCCCAGGGCTGGATGAGGAAATGGGACGATACTGGCCTGATCTCGCATCAGCAGTGGCGCGAGGCGGGGCAGATCTTGCCGCAGACCGACGTGCTGGTGTTCAGCAAAGAAGACGTTGGCGGCGATCAGCAGCTCATTGAACAGTACGCTCGCCTGGTTCGGATCGCCGCCGTCACTGAGGGACCTCTGGGCGTGACCGTGTACTGGAAGGGGCAGCCGCGACGCTTTCCGGCTTACCGCCCGGTAGCTGAGGTCGACCCAACCGGAGCCGGAGACGTCTTTGCCGCGGCCTTTATGCTGCGGTTCAACGAGACCAATGATCCCTATCTGGCCGCACCTTTCGCCAACAGTGCTGCGTCTTTTGCCATAGAGGGTCCTGGTACGACCACCCTCGCCACCCGCAGCCAGGTGGAAGAGCGAATGGCGCGGGGAGAGCTGATCTCGGGCCAGGCATGGTGAGTAGAGTCTACGCTGTTGCCAACCAGAAAGGCGGAGTCGGCAAGACCACCACGGTGGTCAACCTCGGCGCGTTTCTCGCTGCCGCGGACCGCCGCGTGCTGCTCCTGGACATCGACCCACAGGCCAACGCCACCAGCAGCCTCGGCATAGACAAGAACTCGCTGCCCCTGTCGATTTATGACGCCATTGTGGCCGATACCAGTCTGAACGACGTGCTGATGTTGACCCGTCGCGTCGGTCTGGATCTGATTCCGTCCAGCCCCGCGCTGGCCGGCGCCGAGATCGAGCTGGTCAACACGCCATCGCGCGAGTTTCGCCTCAAGCGCGCCCTGGCGTCCATCCGTGACCGGTACGACTATGTGCTGATTGACTGTCCGCCCAGTCTGGGCCTGCTGACGGTGAACGCGCTGGCGGCAGCGGACCAGGTGATCATCCCCGTGCAGTGCGAGTACTTGCCCATGGAAGGCCTGGCCCAGCTCCTGCGCACCATTGACTTGCTGCGGGCGAACGTCAACCCTGGTCTGACCATTCGCGGCTTGCTGATGACCATGTTCGATTCGCGTACGAGCCTGGCCCAGCAGGTAGTGGACGAGGTGCGCGGGCACTTTAGCGACCGCGCCTTTGCGACCGTGGTGCCGCGCAGCGTGCGCTTGAGCGAGGCTCCGAGCTATGGCGAACCGATCGTGGACTATGCGCCCCATTCGGCAGGGGGTCTGGCCTACGAGGCACTGGCGAAGGAGATCCTGAGCGACGGCTAGGCTGCCACGCGGCGCAGGCGATAAGGGGGTAGTTATGAGCTCCATCGGCACTCCACCCCGCGCAATTGGCGGGGGTCGACATGGCTTGGGCAAAGGTCTGGGAGCACTGATCCCGGGTGCAGATCGCACCGCCGGCATCCTGCAGGTACCCGTCGCCGACATCACCACGAACCCACGACAGCCGCGCCACGAAGTGCCCGCCGAAAGCGTCCAGGAGCTGGCCGAGTCGATTCGTGAGCACGGCCTGCTCCAGCCCCTGATCGTTACCCACCGCGAGCCCTCCGGTGAGGCTGGCGGCCCGCGCTATCAACTGATCGCCGGCGAACGGCGCTGGCGCGCCGCTGCCCTGGCTGGGCTCGAGGTGGTGCCGGTGCTCGTCAAGGAGGCCACCCCACAGGAGACGCTGGAGCTGGCTCTGGTGGAGAACATCCAGCGGGCCGACCTGAACCCGCTCGAAGAAGCCGGTGCCTACCACCAGTTGATGGACGAATTCGGGCTGACTCAGGAGCAGGTAGCGCAGCGAGTGGGAAAAAGCCGGGTGGCGGTGGCCAACGCCCTGCGCCTGCTGCGCCTGGCCGACGAGATCAAGGAAGCGCTGCTGGCTCGCCGCATCACCGAGGGTCACGCCAGGGCGTTGCTGGCTCTGACCAACGCTCACCTGCAGCTGCGTGTGCTGCGTACTATCGAGAAGGATGGGCTAACGGTCAGGCAGGCCGAGGAGTTGGTGCGCCGGCTGACCGCCGAGGAAGAGCACAAGCCGCGCCAGGCCGTTGCGCAGTCGCCAGAGACGCGGGCGCTCGAAGACCGTTTTCGCTCGGCCCTGGGCACCAAGGTCAATCTCTTTCGCAGCAAGCGCGGCGGCAAACTGGTGATCCACTTTTACTCCGAAGAGGAACTGCAGTCCATCTTTGACCGTATCGTGGGCGAAAACCTCTAGGTACTCCGCCCCGCGCGGTTGGCGAGGTAGCCCCGAAAGGTCACTCCACAAAGATCTCGACCCGTTCTTCGCGTTCTTCGTCCTCCAGGTCGATCACCTTGCCCTGGGCACCCCCGCGAATGGCCTCGGCCAGCTCGCTATAGTTCACACCCTCTGCGTCCGGCACAAAGCGAGCACCCATCTTGATGCCCACGTCCACCAGGGTCATCGGGATGTTGACATTGACCTTGGTCTTGCCCGACTTTAAATCCGTGATGCGCACGCGAAACCAGCGCGGCTGACCCGCTTCCGTGGTCTGGCCTTCCTTGCCGCCCGACTTGAGTGCCGCGAGCAGTCTGGCGCCCTCCTCGGCTGAGATCTGGCCGCTCTGGATCATGCCCAGGATTTGCATTCGCTCATTGTGCATGCTCATTGCCTGCCTCCAAAGTCGATAGTCACGCGCTCGCCCTGCTCGTCATCGCGGACGTCGATGACAATGTCCTCCCCGCCCTTGAGCCCATCGCGCAGGGCCAGGATGGCTTCATCGACTACCGTGTCGCGGAGCCGGGGTACATATGGCCGGACAACGCGCAGCACCGCCGCCGCCAGGCCAAGCGGCAAGGGCATATGGATGGAGAACCGGTCCTGGTGGTCTTTGATGCGGATGTGGATCCAGTGCGCCGTCCGGGCCCAGGCTGCTACCGTGGCCACGGTGAGGCCAAAGCCCAGAGGCAGCCAGCCACACAACCAGGTGCCCGCATTCACTCGCTGATGCTGGTAGGCCGTGGTCACCACTGCCGTACTCAGGACTACTACGGCCAGTCCGGCCCACAGCGGGTACTGCCAGTAGCGACGTTCTTGCGCCGCGCGTCGGCCGGGGGCCTCCGCAGCGGGCGGCTGTGGCCTGGCTGATTCGCCAGCACCCTCTACCAGTCCAAGCAGCTTGGCTCCTTCCTCGGGGCTCACCTGTTTGTTGGCCACCATCTCCAGGATCTTGTCCCGCTCTTCGCTCACAAGTTGCCTCCTGACCTATCGGCCAGGCCTCCGGGCCGGAGCTGCATCTGATCGAGCACGCGCATGGTCTCAAACCCCGCCGCGCTCAGGGCGGAGAGCGCCTCTGGATGTGTGCAGGATACGGTGGCCCAGATCGGGCGCTCGGGAAAGCGGGTCAACCAGGTGAGACCATGGCGAAGCAGCTCGTTTTCCAACGTGCCCCGGGCGGAAAGCGCCACTTCCATCCTCAAGCGATGTGCTTCGCTGCCGAACTGGCCGACGCCCTGCAGCAGGGCGATGAGCCGGCCGTTGCGCTCGACCACCCAGTCGCCGTGCTGTCTGCGGTAGAGCAGGTCGTCCATGAACCGGTCGAACCTCGTGCCGAGATCAAGCCGATAGTCCTTCTCGCGGGGTGGCCGTGCCTGCCTGACGGGAGGCGGCGTGACCTCGCGCACAAGCTGGAGCAGGGAGGCGGCGTCGCTGGCCTTTTGCCGTCGCAGTATCTGTCCTGGTCCCGGCCAACTGCCGTCCTGGATGCAAGTAGACTGTATGGCCGAAGCGTGGCGCAGCTCAGCCACCGAATCATAGGTGGCAAAGCCAAGCTTTTCGTACAGGTGGTGGCCGATGGCGTTGTCTTGTTCTACTTCCAGCACCACCAGCCGCGCCGAGCGGCGCTCTGCCTCCCGCAGTGCAGCACGCAGCATCTGTGCGGCAATGCCGCGGCCGCGCCAGTCCGGGTGAACAGCCACATTGCTGATGACATACAGATCCGCATAGCTCGAATCACGGCTCAGGGTGACGTTCCCCACCAGCCGCCGGCCGGCCACCCAGACGAATCCACCCATAGTCGACAGGCCAATCGGGTCCGCCGCGGCGAGCCAGAGCAGCGGTCCCGCGTTGGCCGCGCGACGCATCTCGGACACCACGTTGCGACGCATGCCGTCCGGCTCGGCCGAAAAGGCCACGTCCACCAGGTCAGCCAGAGGCGCCAGGTCGTGGGTAATGTCGAAAGGCCTCATTCGCTCTCGCGGCGCAGCAGGCGCACTGGCCAGAGCCAACATCTCAGTCCTGCGTTTCCATCGCCTGCAGCAGCTCGGCTGCCTGGGCGGCATTGATCTTGCCATCGGCCAGCATGTGGAGAATAGCTAGTCTCTCCTCGGCGAGCGACTCGGCCGCTGCGGCGCGAGGAGAGGGTGCAACGTGCGCTCGCCAGCGGCGGCCCCTGGCCAGGCGCTCCTCCACACCGCGTCCAAGGTTGGTCGTGACCTCTTCGGCCTCCGTGTCCTCGGCCTGCCGCTCGTCCCCGGCTGTCTCGGAGCCGAGTCGGATGTCTCCACTGCTCGAGGTGACAAAGAGGCGCGCGGTGCCATTGCCCAACCGGCCCTTGAGCCGGTGCGCTGACCCGGTGCTGTCGAGCAGCGCGGCGGAGCTGCGCACCCGGCCCAGACGCGCTTCCAGGTCAAGCAAGACGTCCGAGCCAGGGTCGAGTGAGAGGTAGATGTCGCCGAGGATGTCGATGGTCGAGGTTCCGCTGCGCAGCGTTCCGGCGAGCCGCAGGTCGCCGGTCACGGCAGAGGCCTGCAGCGATCCCTGGTGGTCACTGAGCGTAATGTCGCCGGTGATGCCGCTGAGCCGGCTGTCGCCGCCCACGTGCCTTAGCAAGACGTCGCCGTGCAGGTCGCGAATGGTCACGCCGTTGGATAGGCTGCGGCAGCGCAGGTCGCCGTGCATCACCGTCACGGCTAGGGTGTCGGCTTCGGTGACGCTGGCATCGCCGTGCAGTGCGTTCAGCTCCGCCTGACGCGTCTGATGCAGCGATACCTCGCCGCGATGCTTGTTCACCATCACCACCGCGAGCCCGGTAGCGTGCACCTCACCGGAACAGCCCTCCAGCACCACGGTGCTCTCTGCAGGTGCGTGCACCGTCGCCGGCATGAGCGACGACACCTCGATCCCGCCCTCAGACTCGACGATGGTTGCCAGGTCCTTCTCGCACCCCGCCAGCACCTGCACTCCCGGCTGATCCCAGCTATGTACGCGGAGGTCTCCCACGCAGGAGCGGAAGGTGATCCGTGGCGCCGCGCCCAGGGCAAAGGTCTTGCTTTTCATTGCTCCTCCTCCCTACTCCCCCTGGAGCAGGCGGACGGCCTCGTCCGAGCTGATGGAGCCCTGGGCCAGGTCGTCCAGGATCCTGCGGCGCTGATCCGGCGATATGCCGGGTTCGTCGCGAACCTCGTAGCCCAGGGCCCTGATGACGTCCAGCAGTCTGCTGCGGACGGTGGGATAGGACATGCCCAGTTCTTCCTGGACCTTGTTGATTTTGCCTTCGCAGCGCACAAAGGTCTCGACAAAGTGGAGCTGCTCCGCGCTCAGTTGGTTGAAACGCCCCAGGCCAAACTGCCCCTCGAGCACCGAGTCGCAGCTACGACAGTGCAAACGGGTAACGGTCAGGTCCTCTCCGCAGACCGGGCACTTGCCAGGCACCGGATGCATTAGCCCTCCTCACTCGCCCTGCCGTTTCTGGCGAGATTGCGGTTAGTATGAAGCAGATTGTAGTGCCCATTAATTGGATTGTCAAGATCGGTGGTCTGGCTTGATAATCTCAACTGGAGACTGAATCAGAACCGCAACCAGGAGGACGGATCACGCCGGGGCTGTGTGGACGTCGCCGGCCGGGGCGCGGAAGAGCTGGCCGTCGTCGAGGCGCAGGAGCAGTGCGCCCGAGTCGTCCACGGACTCGGCCAGACCGAGGTAGGTCCGCTCTCCGCAGACCACCTGAACGCGCTGGCCCAGCGTCACCAGAGCCGCGGCCCATTCGGCCGTGGGTGGCTGGCCACCCTGCAGGCGCTGGTAGCGCCGGTCGAGGCAGCGCAGGATGGTCTGGAGGAGAGGCACGCGTGGCACCGGATGGCCAAGCTCAAGAGCCACGCTGGTGGCGTCAGGAATCGGAAGGGCCCCTTCTTGTTGATTCACGTTCAGGCCGATGCCCACGACGGCGAACTCGACGGATGTCCCCATAGTACGGGCCTCGGTGAGGATGCCGGCCGCCTTGCGGCCGGAGAGCAGCACGTCGTTGGGCCATTTGACCTCTGCCCGCAGGGCGGTGGAGAGCAGCAGAGCGTCGCGCAGAGCCAGTGCGGTCATCATGGTCAGGGCCTGGATACGCTCTGGCATCAGGCACGGCCGGAAGATGACCGAGAGGAGCAGGGCGGTGCCGCCTGGCGCCAGCCAGGTACGGCCGAGTCTCCCCCGGCCGGCGGTCTGCTCCTCGGCGATGACGACTGTGCCGTCGGGTTCGCCGGCCGCAGCCAGCGACCTGGCCACTGAGTTGGTCGAGTCGACCCGCTCGTACAGCAGGATTCGCTGGCCCAGACACAACGTGCCCAGGCCGTCGAGGATCTGCGCTTCTGATAGAGCGTCGTGATGCATCGCCTGACTGCTAACCTGCCGTGGAAGAGGATGGCCGAATGGCTATCGTCTTGAGCCCAATCGACCCGGTACAGTCACAATCAAGCCATTCTAGCCCCGCCAGAACGCGCAGGCAAGGCGCTCGATGCCGTTTGCGAAACGATGCTGCCCGGGCAATAATGGGCCAGGGGCGGGTGCCCTGTGGCAGCGTGGCCCTACCGGGTCGCATCGGTCGAGTGCCCGGCCAGAAGGTCAACGGTCTCATAGCCCAGCAGCCCAGCCTGGCCAAAGGACAGGGGGAACCAGAACGGAAGCCCCAGCACGGTCGGGTTGGCATAGGCCCACGCGCCAGAGGCCACAAAAGCCAGTTCGGCCAGGGTGCCGATCACGGCGGTGGTGGCAAAGCAGAGCAGGTTCTTTCGTTGGTGCCAGATGCACAGCGCAATCAGGTTCTGAACGAGGATGACCAGGCCGAGCAGGGCATTGTTGGCCCACCAGCGCACAATGGACAGAACCAGAACGCCAAAGGCGATGACAGTCAGAGCCAGATCTTTTCGGGCCTCCCGGGTCAGCTTCATATGGCGTCTCCTGAGCCAGAGTGCGAGCGCATACTGCCGGGCGTATTCTAGAGGACATCGCCGCCGTGAGTAAATCCGCACTGGGCACTCGGCTCGGCGCCTGGATCGCGCTGGCGCGGCCTGCGTTTCATTCGGTGGCCGTGCTGCCCTTTGTGCTGGGCACAGTGGTAGCCTGGCGAACCGCGCACGCGTTTCGCTGGCCGATTCTGGCCTGGGGCGTGGCCGGCGTGGTGCTGATCCTGCTGGCCACCTACTTTGCCGGCGAGTACTGGGACGTGGAAGAGGATACCCTCTCCGGGCAGCGCGGGCCAAGCCGATTTGCCGGCGGTTCGCAGGTGGTGCAACGAGGGCTACTGCCGCGGCAGGCGCCCCTCTATGGTTCGCTGCTCTGCCTCGGGCTGGCCGTCGGCGTGGGCCTGCTGCTGCAGTTCGGCTACGGCACCGGCGGCTGGACTCTGCCCCTGGGCTTGCTGGGCGCCTTGGGCGGCTTTTTCTACTCGAGCAGGCCGGTGCGCTGGGTCAGGCTCGGCTGGGGCGAGCTGTGGATCGCCTTCTGTTACGGCTGGCTTCCGGTGGCGGTCGGCTGCTACCTTCAGGCCGCGTCCCTGCCGCCCGTGGTCCACTGGCTGGCCCTGCCCATCGGGTGGAGCATCTTGAACGTGATCCTGCTGAACGAGTTTCCTGATTATCCCGCGGACCTGCAGGCGGGCAAGGCCAATCTCGCCGTGCGGCTGGGACTGGAGAAGGCGGCCCGGTTGTACGTGCTGGTTGCCGTCGTCACGTGGGTCATCTTTGCTCTGTCGCTCGTGCGTGGCGCTCCCCGGTTGGCCGCGGCGCTGGCCCTGCCAGCGATGGCTGCCTCTGTCTGGGTGACGCTAAACGTGCAGCGGGCCCGCTGGCGTGACCGGTCTGCCCTGGAGCAAATGTGCGCCGCGAACCTGGCGGTCAACCTGGGTTTGACCGCGGCCTACATCCTGGGCTACGTGTGGTGAACGGGTGAACGACTGGCCGAGTGCGTGGGGAACTAGACCAAAGAGGGTGGTCCGGCCTTTTTGGTGGCCGCCCACGCTCATCCTGCGGCAGGCAGCCAGCGCGCTCTACGTTGGCGCTCTGGCCCACTGGCAGCAGATGCCAGCGTGGTTTGTCCACTATGGCTTTCGCTGCCTGCCCGGTGCGGCCGGCTCGAAGGGCATGGGCTGCATTGGCTTTCCGGCTCACCCGGTGTGGGAAATGACCACCGCCTGCAACCTGCACTGCATTCATTGCCACACTTCGGCGGGCAAGGCGGCGGCGGACGAGCTTTCAACCGCTGAAGCCAGGCGTATGATCGACGAGCTGGCTACGGTCAGCGATTTCCGCATGATGGCCTTTACCGGCGGCGAGCCCCTGGTGAGAGGCGACCTGTTCGAGCTGCTGGCCTACTCCCGTGCCCTGGGGTTTGCCAACACCATGGCGACCAATGCTACCCTCATCGACCGGGAGGTGGCCCGCCAACTCCGGCGACGCGGCGTGGTCATTGCCGCGGTCAGCCTCGATGGGTTCGATGCCGCCACCCACGACCGCATCAGGGGTTCGCCTGGCGCCTTTGATGCCGCCGTGGCCGGCATGCGCGCTCTGACCAGGGCCGGCATCCTGCTTCACGTCAACATCACGGCCATGGAGTACAACCTGGAGCAGATGGACCGATTGGTGGAGCTAGTGGAAGAGCTGGGCACGGGCATCCTGCTGTTCTACCAGTTGGTGCCGGTGGGGCGCGGCCGCAAGATCGGCCAGGCAGCTCTCGACCTCGGGGCCAACGAACGGCTCATCCGCTTTATGGCCGCGGCCCAGCAGCACGCCAGGGCGATTATGGAACCGGTGGCCGGTCCGCAGTACTGGCCCTTCTTGCTGCAGAAGGCGGGCATCAAGGCTGGCCTGGGGCTGCGGCTGGCGGAACAGGTGTTCCACGGTTGTTCAGCCGGACGGGGATTCCTGTACATCAAGCCCAACGGCGAGGTGTGGCCCTGCCCGTTTCTGGAAGTGGCCTGCGGCGATGCGCGACAAGTCGGCTTTGCCAAGGCGCTGAACCAATCGCCCGTGTTTGCCGACCTCCAGCAGCGCGAGTCGCGGCTCAAGGGCCGCTGCGGAGAGTGCCCCTACCGGCGGCTCTGCGGCGGCTGCCGGGGCAGAGCCCACGCTCTGACCGGCGACTATCTGGCCGAGGATCCTTCCTGCTTCATCCATACGTCCGCTGCGACTGAGGTAGCCAGTGAACCGACGCTCTCATCCCATCCCTCCGCTTAGGGCAGTCCAGCCAGAGCTCGACCAGGTCGAGGGCTTGTTGCAGGCTGCCATCGCCGACGCCGGCGAGCAGTTGCGCCGGGCCGTGCTGCCTCACTTGTCGGGCGGCAAGAGGCTGCGTGCCGGGTTGATCCTGCTCCTGGGCCGGCAGCTTGATGCACCGGTCGGGCCGCTGTGCCGCCTGGCCGCGGCGGTCGAGATGCTGCACGCGGCGACCCTGGTGCACGATGACATCATTGACGGGGCAGACCTGCGTCGGGGCGTCCCGACGTTGCACTCGCTGCTGCCCACGAGCGCCGCGATTCTGGCCGGTGACTATCTGTTCGCGCGCTCCGTGGCGCTCGTGGCAGAGCTGGAGAACCCGCGCCTGTTGGGCAGCCTGGCCGAGGGATTGAAACGGACCAGCGCCGGCGAGATCGAAGAAGCCCTCCGCGACGGCCCGGGGGGGCGAAGCAAGAGCCAGTACTACCGCAGCATCGAGGCCAAGACAGCCGCCCTCTTTGCCGCCTCGGCCGCGATGGCGGCGATGGTGGCCGGAGCCGATGACAAGACGGTGCGGACCTGCGGTGCGTTTGGGCGAGAACTGGGCCTGGCCTTCCAGGTCGTTGACGACGTGCTGGACCTGGATGGCAGCCCGGACCGGCTTGGCAAGCCGGCTGGCGGCGACCTCCGGCAAGGCCTGGCCACCCTGCCGGTGCTGCTCTTCCTGGAACAGGGAGAAGACACCGAGTCGATACGCCGAATCCTCGCCGGTGATGGTGACCAGGCTCTGTTAGAGGCAGCTATTCGGGACATCCGTGCCTCAGGCGCGCTCGACCAGGCCATGGCCGAGGCCCGGCGCTTTTCCGCTCAGGCCAAATGCCTGCTGGACACGCTGCCGGGCGGAGCGGCCAGCGCCGACCTGGCCTCCTTGCTGGACTATGTGGTGGAACGCCGGGCGTGATTGCGGCTGGTTCCCGGCGCTCCGCCGGTTGACGAAAACCGCCAACCCGGTTACACTGGCGGCAATCAACGCGCGATGGGGAGCGGTGTGGTTCGGCAAGTCGACTGCATCATAGAGAACTCGAGCACGCTGCTGACGCTGGGCGGCCGCGGTCCGGCCACCGGGGCGGCCCTGGGTGAGCTGGGTGGCATCGCTCACGGTGCGGTAGCCATATGTGACGGCAAGATCGCTGCCGTGGGCAGCACCTCCGAGATCCGCCGTGCCTGTACCTCCACAGAAGTGATTGACGCCCGTGGTAACGCTGTCCTGCCTGGCCTGATCGACCCCCACACCCACTTGATCTTTGCCGGCACTCGCGCCGACGAGTTTGAGCTGCGTCTGCGCGGCGCCACCTACCTGGAGATCATGGCCGCCGGTGGCGGTATCATGAGCACCGTGCGGGCTACCCGCTCTTGCTCTGTGGATGACCTGGTGGCAGCAGCCAGGCCGCGCCTGGCCCGCATGCTGGCCAACGGAACGACCACCGCCGAGGCCAAATCCAGTTACGGCCTGTCCACAGCGCACGAGCTTGCTTCGCTGCAGGCCATTCAGCGGCTGAATCAGTTCGGCCCGCTGGAGCTCGTACCGACCTTTATGGGTGCTCACGCCATTCCCGAGGAGTACCGCGGGCGTGGCGATGAGTACGTCGACCTGATCGTGGAGGAGATGCTGCCGGCCGTGGCCAGTCAGGGGCTTGGCCTGGCCCAGTTCTGCGATGTGTTCTGCGACGAGGGTGCCTTCACTTTGGCGCAGACCGAGCGCGTGCTGAATGCCGCGCGGCGGTTCGGTCTGGGGCTCAAAGTGCACATCGACGAGTTCGCCCACCTGGGCGCCGCTCAGCTTGCCGCGGAGGTGCGGGCCGTGTCGGTCGAACACCTCCTGCTGACCACCCCTCCGGAGATGCGAGCTCTGGCCAGTGCCGGGGTGGTGGGCGTCTTGCTGCCGGGAACGCCGTTCGGGCTGGGCCTCGGCCATTATGCCGATGCCAGGGCCATGATCGAGGCCGGCATGGCCGTGGCGCTGGCCACGGACCTCAACCCCGGCACCTGCTACTGCGAATCCATGCCTCTGATGATGGCTCTGGCCTGCCGCTATATGCGCCTGACCCCGGCCGAGGCGCTGGTCGCCAGCACGGTCAACGCGGCCTGTGCCATCCAACGGGGTGCGGACCTGGGCCGGTTGTCCCCCGGCTACCAGGCCGATGTCCTGATTCTCGACGAGCCAGACTATCGGTCTCTGGCCTATCGCTTTGGCGCCAGCCCGGTGCAGACCGTGATCAAGAGGGGCCGGCTGGTGTACGCACGATCATAAGAAGGGAGACATTGTGTAATGGTGGATCAGAAACGGATCTCTGACCGCAAGGGTCGCGTAGCTGAACTCGAACAGATCGCCAAGCGCGTCCGCTGCGACATTATCTACGCGCTGGCCCACGCCGGGTCCGGCCATCCGGGGGGATCGCTCTCGGCTACGGACTTTTCCGTTGCGCTGTACTTTGACGCTATCAAGCATGATCCGGGTGTATGTGAGTGGGAAGGGCGCGACAGGGTGATCTTTTCCAAAGGCCACGTCACCCCGCTCATCTTTTCGCTGCTGGCCGAGGCTGGCTACATCGAGCGTGAGGAGCTCAAGACCTTTCGCCAGTACGGCAGCCGGCTGCAGGGCCACCCGAACCTGCAATGCCCCGGCATCGAGGTGGGCACCGGCTCGCTGGGCCAGGGTCTGTCCATCGCCGTCGGTCTCGCCCTGGGGCTGCGCCTGGACAAAAAGCCCAATCGCGTCTACTGCATCATGGGTGATGGCGAGAACCAGGAAGGCTCCACCTGGGAAGCAATCATGTCGGCGGGCCACTTCAAGCTGGACAACGTCTGTGTGGTGCTGGACAACAACGGCCTGCAAATCGACGGCTGGGTTGAAGAGGTAATGGGGCTGCAGCCCCTGGCGGACAAGTGGCGTGCCTTCCGCTGGAACGTGATCGAAATCGACGGACACAACATGGCCGAATGTGTGGACGCCTTTGAGCAGGCGGCCCAGACCAAGGGTCAGCCGACCGTGATCCTGGCCAAGACGGTCAAGGGTAAGGGCGTGTCGTTTATGGAAAACCGCGCCGAGTGGCACGGCAAGGCCCCCAAGCCAGATGAGGCCCGTGCGGCCCTGCAAGAGCTGGCCTGCCCGGCCGAGTACTTTGACTTTTAAGGAGCCCACAATGACCGATATCAAATCGAAACCCACTCGCGACGGCTATGGCGACGCCCTGGTCGAAATGGGCGCACTGGACGAGCGCGTCGTCGTTCTGGGGGCCGACCTCAGCGATTCGACGCGCGCGCTCTGGTTCTGGCAAAAGTACCCCGAACGATTCTTCGAGTTTGGCATCGCCGAGCAGAACATGCTCAACGCGGCCGCCGGCTTGAGCCTGGCCGGCAAGATTCCCTGGGTCAGCACCTACGGGGTCTTTGTAGCCGGGCGGGCCTGGGATCAGATTCGCACCACGATCTGCTACAGCAATCTCAACGTCAAGATCGCCGGCGCGCACGGCGGGATCTCGGTCGGTCCGGATGGCGCCACGCACCAGGCGCTGGAAGACGTGGCTACGATGCGCGTGCTGCCGAACATGGTGGTCATCGTTCCCTGCGACTATTATGAGACCAAGAAGGCCGTCATCTGGGCCTGCAAACACGTCGGGCCGGTGTACGTGCGTTTCGGGCGGGAGCCCGTGCCGATGGTGACCGCAGCCGATGACCCCTTTGAGATGGGCAAGGCCAACCTGATCAACGACGGCAAGGACCTGACCATCATCAACAACGGACCCATCCTGTACGAGTGTATGAAGGCGGTGCGGGCACTGAAGGAAAAGGGCATCTCTGCCCGGCTGCTCAACGTGCACACGGTCAAGCCGATTGACCGAGAGGCCATCGCCGCGGCGGCCCGCGAGACCGGAGCCATTGTGACGGTCGAAGAGCATCAGGTGATGGGCGGCTTTGGGAGCGCCGTGGCCGAGGTGGTGGTGCAGACCCATCCCGTGCCGATGCGCTTTATCGGCATTCAGGACCGCTTTGGCGAATCGGGCACCCCGGAGCAGTTGTTCATAGAGTTCGGTTTGACCGCGACCGATATCGCCAGGGCAGCGGAGCAGGTAATCAAGGCCAAGTAACCCCGGCCGACTCGAGAAACAACAACACCAGCCCGACCGTGACCGGCCGGGCTGGTGTGCTATTGCTGATCAGGACCCTTCCCTCGGCAGCGCGAGAGGGCATGCGACGCGGCTCTAGCGGTTGTGCTGCTGCCTGGTTTCGGGCGAGCAGAGACCGGCAGAGAGAACCACTGGCTCTTCATCCGCCAGATGACGGTTGTGCAGCGCCAGACAGACCGCCGCGATTAGCAGTACGATCAGCAGAGCCAGGTCACCCATCGTCTTCCTCCTCCCCGCAACTGGCCAATCCTTCGAACTTGATGACGGTGCGACGGCGTCGGCGATACGGGTGAGCAGCGGGGCTTGGCAAGCCGGCTGCCGGGCGATAGAATGGGGACCGGGCACAAGCTACTCTCCGGGAGGCGATAACGGTGAAGGACGGGACCCTGTGCTTTGTGCTGGGCAGCGGACCGCCAGAGCAGGTTCTGCTGGGCTACAAGAAGGGCGGCTTTGGCGCGGGCAAGATCGACGGCTTTGGCGGCAAGGTCGAGCCGGGCGAGACCATCGCCGAGGCGGCGGCGCGCGAACTGCTGGAAGAGTCGAGCATCGTTGCCGTGGCAGAACAGCTCGAGTATGTCGCCCTGCTCGACTTTAGCTTTCCCTATCGGCCGGAGTGGAGCCAGTTGGTCCACGCCTTTGTCGCCAGGCAGTGGACTGGGACGCCGGCCGAAAGCGACGAGATGATCCCCCGCTGGTATGCGCTGAACGATATCCCCTTTGCTGGCATGTGGGGTGACAGCCCCTACTGGCTGCCACTGGTGCTCGCGGGCAAACGGCTGCGCGCCCGCATCGTGTTCCAGGAGGACAACGAAACGGTGGGCCAGGCTAGGCTCGAGCTGCTGAGCCCCGCCGAGGCAGCAGCCCTGGCCGCCGGGCAGTCTGGCTGTTCTGCCGCCTACCCGCCGGAGCGTGACCAACTGTGGAAGCTGCGCGCCATTGGCGATGGGCTGGCGCGACGTTTCGGGGGCGGCAGCGACGTCTGCCAGATCATGGCCCGCTTGCAGGAAGAGTGCGGCGAGCTGGCCCAGCAGGTCAATCATTTCCAGGGTTCCGGCATAAAGCGGGAAAAGATGGGCGAGCCCAGCGCCACCGAACTGGCCCGGGAGATCAAGCACGTGCTGCTCAACGCACTGCAGGTCGCGCGGCATTACGGAGTAGACCAGGAGCTGAGCGCTTCCATCGAGAACTCGTACCAGACGCTGGTCAAGGAGGGCTGGATCAGAGAGGAAGGCAGCAGTGACTGAGCCAGGGGTCGATTCTGGGCGGTATATCATTCGCCGACTGCGCATGGCTCACTGCTCGCGAGGTCCAGAGCGCTGCAAGCTGTGCGCGGCTGCGACCGAGCACAAGCTCTACCTGCTGGACATCGCTCCGCCGCGCGCCGGCGAGGTGCAGCGGCCCGTGATCGAGGTGACCCGTCGCGGCAAACAGGCCTGGCGCGAGTACGACATCGTGCGCAGTTTCGCCGACGAGCGCGAGGCCCTGGAGTACGCCAGACAGCACGGCATCGAGGACGTCAATCTGAACTCGGGAGAAGCGGATGCCCAGGAACGTTGAGATCAAAGCCAGGGTCAAGAACCTGGCGGCAATGCGCGCCGTGGCCGAGAAACTGGCCGGGGCGCCGGCCACGGTGCTGCAGCAGGAGGACACCTTCTTCCACGTTCCAGCGGGACGCCTCAAGCTGCGCATGCTCGGGCCGAACGAGGCGCAGCTCATCTACTACCAGCGGCCCGACCAGAACGGCCCCAAGACCTCGCATTATTCGGTGGCACCGGTCGCTGATGCACGGGCGCTCAGGGCCGTTCTGGCGTCGGCTCTCGGCGTGCGCGGTACGGTGCGCAAGACCCGCTGGCTGTGCCTGGTTGGCCGCACACGGGTCCATCTGGACGAAGTAGAGGGCCTGGGTTCCTTCATGGAACTGGAAGTGATGCTGCGACCGGACGAGGACGAAGAGTCAGGCCGCAGGACGGCTGCTGAACTGATGAAGCTCCTGGGCGTTCAGCGAGAGGACCTGATTGACGGCGCCTATATGGACCTGTTGGCCCGGGAGAGCGAGAGCGGCGGCGAGGCCAGCGCTCGGGAAGGGCGATCAGCCGACTGAGCCAGCGGCTCCTCCGGCCTTTCTCGGCTCTTTCACCAGCCAGTGCAGAACCACCCAGGTGATCGCAGACAGACCCCCCGCGACAAGGAAGAGCATCGTGTAACCGGCGCGCGCGGCAATCCAGCCGCCCAGCAGCGGCGCCACGGCCGAAAAGAGCCCCGGTAAGGTGTTGGCCAGGCCAATGTAGGTGGGGCGATCATCGGGATGGCTGAACTCCATCGTGATGGCGATGCCCGACAGCAAGTCGGCGGCGATGAGCGTGCCCATTGCAGCAAAGCAGGGGTACATCCAGACCGGGGCGGGTGCGAGAACCGCCATGAACATCGCCACGGCCAACAAGACGTGCCCGACCTCCAGAACTAGCTTGTGACCCCGCCTGTCGCCAAGCTCCCCGGCGCTGAGGTAGGCAACTGCTTCGCCTGCCAGCAGGACCGTCGTGTACAGCCCGGCCTGGCTGTCGCTGAGGCTCCAGCGCCGCGCAGCGTACACGGTCACAAAGCCCACCCCCATCTTGGCAAAGGCGTTCAGGACCCGCGTGGCCAGAAACAGGCTATAGTTGCGGTCGGTGCGCAGAATCTGCGGCAGGCGGCGCAGATACTGGCGCAGGGTAATGACCGGTCGGCTGGTGTGCTGCGGCGGCTCGCGCGTCAGGGCCAGACAGCCCCACGAGGCAAAGAGGAATACGGTCAGCAACGATAGACAGAGACCATAGTTGATGGGGAAGGGGTAACGCGCCAAAATGCCCGCACTGACCGCCGAGCCGACCATGCCGGCCGTTGTTCCCAGAGCATTGGCCCAGCCCAGCATTCGGCCCCGGTAGCCGGCAGGGATGACTTTGGCCACCATATCCTGCCAGGCCACGGCGATGGCGCCGGCGCCGAGGGTGTGCCAGGTCAGGGTCAGGAAGAAGAGAGCCAGAGCAACATCAGGCCGTCGGCCGGCAAAGGCAAAAACGGTGAGAGTCATGAGCAGCAAGGGCAGCCGCTCCGAGAACAGGCCCAGGTTGATGACCATGCGCTTCTTGACTGGCAGACGCTCTACATAACCAACAGTCAGCAGTTGCGGCAGATACCAGCCGGCGTTGTTGATCCCCGCGACGAGGCCAATCAGCAGGGCACTGTCCGTGAGATGGCTCACATACAGGGGCATCACCGTGCTCGGGCCGGCAAAGCTCATCGCGAGCCAGAAGAAAGCGCCGTCGGCGATATTGACCGTCATGTTCCAGCGCAGGTTGCGTTGGATCTGGGCTTGGTACGTAGTCGGGCTGTCGGTGGCCGGGGCCGCTTCTGACGGGTTGGAAGTCATTGATCCTTCACGATGCGAGATGTCCTAGTGTACCCGGAAAGGCGCAGCCGGGCAAGCCGGTTTGCACAATCGCGCGTTTCGTAGCACTATGTCGGCTATGGACCCAGACGCTGATTCCGGTGAACACAACGGCTCTGCTCCGGCGCCCCATCTGCCGTGGTCTCTGGACTTGCCCCACGGCCGGGTAGACCTGCCGCTGTTCCTGCCTGATGCCACCCAGGGGGTGGTACGCGGGCTGGACGCTACGGACCTCCAGGCGGTCGGCGTCGATGCGCTGCAGATGAACGTGTTCCATCTGATGCAGAAACCTGGCTCCTCCGCGATCAGAGCGCTGGGCGGGCTGCACCAGATGTTCGGCTGGCCACGCCCCATCATCACCGATTCGGGCGGGTTCCAGATCTACTCACTCATCCACGAGAATGCCAGGTACGGCACCCTCACCGACCGCGGGATGATGTTTCGGCCCGAGGGCTCGGAGCGGCGCTTTCAGTTGACGCCGGAAAAGAGCGTGCAATTGCAGCTCGAGTACGGCGCGGACATCGTGGTGTGTCTGGACGATTGCACCGACGTCGATCAGCCGGCCAGCGTGCAGTTGACCTCGGTGCAGCGCACCATCAGGTGGGCCAAACGCTGCCGTACCGAGTTCGACCGACAGCTCAAGGCTAGGGGCCGCTCGCCCCGCCCGCTGCTCTTTGCCGTGGTCCAGGGCGGCGGCGATTTCGAGCTACGCCAGCGCTGTGCCGAAGAGCTCCTGGCCATCGGCTTTGACGGCTATGGCCTCGGCGGCTGGCCGCTGGACAGCAAAGGACAGCTCTTGCTGGACGTCATCACCTGGACACGCGAGCTGATCCCGACCGCCTTTCCGCTGCACGCACTGGGCGTGGGCCAGCCGGCCAATGTGGTCACCTGCGCCCGACTGGGCTATGGCCTGTTCGACAGCACCATGCCTACCCGCGATGCTCGCCACGGCCGGCTGCTGCGCTTCAACGACGACCCGACGACGTCGTCGCTCACCGGCGAGTGGTTCTCGCACGTGTACGTGCAGGACGAAAAGCACATTCGCTCGACGCAGCCCATCAGCCCGACCTGCGACTGCCTGTGCTGCCAGCACTATAGCATGGCCTACCTGCGTCACCTCTTTCGGGCGGGCGACAGTCTCTTCTTCCGCCTGGCCACCCTGCACAACCTGCGCTTTATGATGCAGCTCGTGGCGCGGCTGCGGACGCTGCTGGCGAACGGCGATGGATGAGCTGGAACTTCTGGTCGACCAGCTTCGTCAGAGCCGCAAGTACAGCTCTATCTGTTCGGCCGTCGTCCGACGCATCGCCGCACGAGAGCTGGCGGCCCACCCGGCCAGGAAGGAGGCCCTCAAGGCCACCAGGGGCAGGCTGCACCAGGCAGGGGGTGCGTTTCTGAGCCAACAGCCAGACTATGTCGGGTGGCTCGGGCTGCTGTCGGCAGCGCAGGGTAGCGCCGAACCGCTGCGGGTCGCCTGTCGCACCATTCTGGCCAACCAGTCCTCGACCAGAGAACGCCTGCCCATTCTGGACACCTTCTACCGGACGGTCCTGGCCGAGATCGAACCGCCCCGCACTATCCTCGACGTGGCCTGCGGCCTGGGCCCATTGGCCATTCCCTGGATGGCCCTGCCGGCGGACGCGGTCTATTACGCCTGCGATATGTACGCCGACCTGGTTGCGTTTCTGAACCGGGCTTTCCCGCTTCTTGGCGTCAGGGGCCAGGCCTGGGCCGGTGATGTTGCGGGCAAATCGGTTCTGGCTGCCGATGACGCGCCCGAGCTGTCGTCGCCGGTAGACCTTGCGCTGGTGCTCAAGGCCATTCCCTGCCTGGAGCTGGCCGACCGGTCCGCCGGCCAGCGGGTGCTGGATGGGTTGCCGGCTCGGAATGTGCTGGTGTCCTTCCCGCTGCGCAGTCTCGGCGGCGCTCAGAAGGGTATGCGCCGCACCTATGAGGCTCGCATGGATTCTCTGGTGAAGGGCCGGCCCTGGCAGGTGCGGCGGTTTGAGTTTCCCTCTGAGCTGGCCTTTCTCGTCACTCGCTGAGCGATTCCCGGTCGCGAGGAGAAACCCAATGGCCCGAGAACTGACCCCGGAGCAGCAACAGACCCACGACCTGCTCACTGGCTTTGTGCAGCCCTGGCACGACGCCGTGGCCAACCCGCAGGCAGCTCAGGACGAGGTGCTGCGCGGGCTGCTGGACGGCTATGCCAGGACCAGATACGGCCGGGAGCACGGGGCAGGGTCCATTACCACGCTTGAGCAGTACCGCGAGCGTTTTCCGGTGGTGACCTACGAGGACCTGAAGCCGCTCATCCAGCGCACCATGGCCGGCGAGACGGAGCTGCTGCTCTACGAGGAGCCGGCCGGCTGGGCGATCACGCGCGGGACCACGCGCGGCGAGAGCAAGTTCATTCCCATGACCCCTACGGACATTATGATGCGCGTCGCGGCGGGCCGCGCGGTCATGCAGTACACCCTGCGCTCTGGCGAGTACGACGTCTTTGACCAGTACAACCTGAACCTGAACTTTCCCTCCGTCGTCGGCACAGTGCGCATGGGCGGCCGCGACGTGGAATACGGCTATAGCTCGGGCATCTACGTCAAGCACGTCTCGAGGTGGACACCGCTGCGCTCGCTGCCGACGCAGGAGGACATCGATGCCCTCGGTGGCGGCAAGACCATTGCCGACTGGGAGCGGCGCTTTGAGCTGGCCTACCAGCGCTGCTGTTCGCAGCCAGTCTCCGTGCTGGGGGGCGTCGCGCCGACCGCCGTGGCCTTTGCGCGTTACCTCAAGAAGGCACACGGCGTTCTGCCCAGGGATCTGTGGAAGGTCAGGGTGATGACGCTGGGCAGTGTGCCTGGCATCAATACGCGCTATGTGCCCGCTCTGCGCGCGATGTATGGTCCGGTCACGGTAATGGAAATCTACGGCGCGACGGAGGGGATGTTCGGCCAGCAGCGCGACGGTCGCCGCGCCTGGGTGCCCAACTATGATCTGTTCTTCTTCGAAGTGGCGACCAGCCGGGGCCTGCGACAACTGCACGAGATGCGCCCGGGCGAAACGGGCAGCCTCATCGTGTCGACGCCCATCCTGCCTCGTTACAGGATCGGCGACGTGATTATGGCCTTTGACCCGCCCTACTTTCGCTGCATGGGCCGCGAGGGCCGCTGGACCCGGCTGCAGTACTACTGGGACCAGCTCAGCCGGCTGGATTTCGGGCCAGTCTAGCTAGAGGCGTCCGCGCAGCAGGCCGCCGACCAGGATGGCCACACCTAGCACGATCAGGATGATGGCTCCGCTGAACTCGATGCCGATGATCCCGCCCAGACCAAGGGCCAGGAAGATGATCCCGGTGACGATCTTCCCGCCAACGGGGCGGCGGTAGGTGGGCAGGAGCAGTCTGAGCAGGGCCTCGAGCAGACTGAAGGCGCCGATGCCCAGGAAGAACAGGTTCCACAGGCCTTCGAACGGCTCCAAGATAGCCGGGTTCTGTGTCTGCACCAGCAGAACCACGCCAGCCGCGATGAGAAAGAGCGCAAACATCATCCTGCTGAGCGCGTCCTGGTGCGAAACGTCCTTCTCTTCCTTCTCGTCGCGTTTCTCCTGCTCCTCGCGCTGGTTCTTTTCATCCTTCTCGTCGTACTGTCTGCCGCCGGTTTCTGGCGGCAGGCTGGTGCTTTCGGTCTGGTGCTGTTCCTCCGTCACGGCTGGTCTCCTTTCGCGCCAATGGCCCTCTCTGCGGAACCCACTACCCATGTCGCTCCCTATGATTCTAAGGCCGCCCCTGTCGGACGTCAAATGGCTTGTTGACCTTACGCCGCGCCGCTATAATGGGTTCACTCAGCAAAGGGAGGTACACGCCGATGCTTTCTTCCAGGCCCCTGCGTGGTATGCGCGTTCTGGACCTTACTCACCTTGCCCCCGGCCCGTTCGCCTCGCTGCTGCTGGTCGACCTGGGTGCCGAAGTCATCAAGGTCGAGGACCCGGCTTTTGGCGATCCAGCGCGCTATGGTCTGCCCGGACAATCCTCTCCCGGCGAAGGCGATTCAGCGTTGTTCCGGCTGCTGAACCGCGGCAAGAAGAGCATCACCTGCAATCTGAAATCGGTCCAGGGCCGCGTGATCATGATGCAGCTCATTGCCGGCGCCGACGTGCTGTTGGAGGGCTTTCGGCCCGGGGTGATGAAGCGGCTGGGACTGGACTATGAGGCCGCGCTGGAGGCCAACCCGCGCCTGGTCTACGCCTCGCTCAGCGGCTTTGGCCAGGATGGCCCCTGCCGCCAGAAGGCCGGCCACGACCTGAGCTGCATGGCCCTGTCCGGCTGGCTCGACCTGACCGGCGCGGCAGACGGCGCTCCTGCTCTGTCGGCCATTCCCATCGCCGACATGGCCTCGGCGCTCTGGCTGGCCCTGGCAGTCACTGCGGCTCTGCTGGAACGGGAGCGCACTGGTAAAGGCTGCTATCTGGACCTGGCTATGCTGGACAGCGTCTGCGCGCTGATGGCCGTGCCGGTGGCGGAGATGATGTCAGGCAGCAGCCTGCCGCAGCGTGGAGATACCATGCTGACCGGCAAGCTGGCCTGCTACAACCTCTACCAGACCGAGGACGGGCGGTATATGTCCCTGGCGGCCATCGAGCCGCGTTTCTGGGAGTCGTTCTGCTCGGCCGTAGGCCGGGAGGACTGGCTCTCTCGTCAGTACGAGCCAGAGCAGCGAACCCTGATCTCCGAGGTGGCTGATTTGTTCCGCGGCAAACCGCGCGGCTACTGGGTAGAGCTCTTCTCAAATCGGGACTGCTGTTGTGAGCCGGTGCTGACTCTGGAGGAGGCCGCGGCGCACTCACAGATTCAGGCACGCGGGCTGTGGCGGGAGGGGATCCTGCACTGTCCGCTGGGGTCCTGCGAAGGGGCCGATGCAGCGGCGCCGCGATTGGGAGAGTACACGGCCCAGGTGTTGGCCGAGCTGGGCTACACCCTGGAGGACGTCGAGGCTCTGCGGAGCGAGGGAGTAGTCTAGCATGGCTGTGCCGTTGGCCGTCGAGGCCGGCCTGACCGGCCGCATCAGCGGGCGGTTCCTCGAACTCGTCGCGCAAGCCGGACGACGCGGGGCCATTGCCTTCACTGGCCTGGAGGGCGTAGAGCTGATGCCCGAACAGCGGCAACGGCTGAACGAGCTGCTCGAGATGGCCGGGCTGCGGCCTCCAGTGTTGGCCGCTGCGCTGGCGGTGTTCTACCATCCCGGGGAGGTGCAGGCTATCCCGGCCGTCTGGCCGACGCACCCTCAGGACCTCGATCAATGGAACCGCTATGCCCGCGCCTACCACGAGGTCAACCGCGTGCTCAACGACATCTGCGAGCGGCTCGCCCTCGAGTTCTCCGGCGTGGCAGAGAAGGCCACCATCGACGGCTGGGCAGGCAGCGTGTCCAACGTGAAGGAGTACTTTCCGCACTGCGTGTCCCACCGTGCCTTCGCTGAGGCGGCTGGCCTGGGCTGGCGCGGTAAGCATGGCCTGATCGTCACTCCCGAGGCTGGCCCGGCCCTGCGGCTGGCTACGCTCTTTGTGAGCGGCGAGGCCGCGCCGGAAGCACGCCATCTCAGGGGCTGTGGAACCTGCCGTGCCTGCCTGGACCTCTGCCCACTGCTCCCGCGAGAGGGAGCGCAGACGCTGGGTCGGAAGGGCGGGGACTATCGCGAGCGGTGCCGCCGCCGGATTTCGCGCCTGGGGTTGGAGGCAGATGTCTGCGGGGTATGCGTGAGGGTCTGCTGGGAGTCAGTTACCGGCAAGAGGGCCGGCGCTACACCTGCACAAAACGGTACTTGATCAACGTCCAGAGCGCGGGCAAGCCGTCCTTCCAGGGATTCAGCTTTTTGGCCTGGCGTGGATGGTACGAAATCGGCACCTCGGCGATGTGGTAGCCCTTGCGCAGCAGTTTGGCCGTGATCTCCGGTTCGATCTGAAAACGGCTTGGCTGGAGGTTGAGGCCGAGCATGACCTCTCGCGGCATCATCTTGTAGCAGGTTTCCATGTCCGAGACACGCGCCCCGTAGAGCACGTTGGTCATCCAGGTCAGGAACTGGTTGCCGAGGCGCACGAGGGTTTTCTGTTTGCCCAGCGAACGCACGCCGTAGGCCACCTGCGCCTTGCCGTTGGAGAGTGGCTCGAGCAGCCGCAGATAATCGTTCGGATCGTACTCCAGGTCGGCATCCTGGATGATGACCAGGTCGCCGCTGGCGTGGCCGAGCGCGGTGATGATGCCGGTGCCCTTGCCCGAGTTAACCTCGTGCCGGAAGATGCGGATCCGTGGGTCCTGCAGCGATTGCAGCACCTGCCAGGTCGCATCGGTTGAACAATCGTCAACCACGACCAGCTCTTTGTCCACGGGCACGGCTAGAACGCGATTCAGGATATCCTTGACCGTTCCTTCTTCGTTGAACACCGGGATAAGCACCGATAGCAGCATAAAGCTCCTTTGCGCTCGAATAACGCGGGGATTCTAGTGGAGAGGGGAGGGTTTGTCAACCATAACTGCCGCACCTTATAATCGTGTTGGAGGGCGGGGATGACCAACCTCGAAGTGGCAAAACTGCTGCGCCTGATCGGTGACATGCTCGAGATCAAGGGCGAGATTGTCTACAAGTCGCTGGCCTACCGCAAGGCCGCCGACAGCATCGAGTCGCTGGGGCGTGACATCGAGCAGGTCTGGCGCGAGGGCAAGCTGCGCGAAATCCCCGGCGTGGGCGAGGCCCTGGCCAAAAAGCTGGACGAGCTATTCCGGACAGGGCGGCTGCAGTACCTGGAGCAGCTTCAGGAGGAGGTGCCGACCGGCGTAGTGAGCCTGCTGGGCATTCCTGAGGTGGGGCCGCGCACGGCCAGCCTGCTATGGAAAAAACTGGGCGCGGTGAGCGTGGGCGATGTCGAGCGAGCGGCGCGCGAAGGGCGCATTCGTAACCTCCCGGGAATGGGCGTGCGCTCTGAGCAGCGCATCCTGGAAGGCATCGAATCGCTCTACCGGCGCAGCGACCGCATTGAGCTGGGCGTGGCCTGGCCAGTGGCGAACGAGCTGGTTACCGAGCTGCGCCAGGCGCTGGGGGTCACCACCGTCGAGCCGGTGGGCAGCCTGCGGCGCATGAGGGACACCATCGGCGATATCGACCTGCTGGCCGCCTGCCCCAGGCCAGCGGAGGCCACGGCTGCTTTTGTCAGGCTCGAGCAGGTTCAAGAGGTCCTCTCTCACGGGCCAACCAGGGCCTCGGTGCTGCTCAAGAATGGCCTGCAGGTGGACCTGCGCGCTCTCGAGCCAGAGCATTACGGCTCGCTGCTGCAGTATTTTACCGGCAGCAAGGAGCACAATGTGGCCCTGCGTGCCCTCGCCCAGAAGAAGGGCCTCAGCCTCAGCGAGTACGGGTTCAAGCGCGGTGATGAGGAGCTGCTCTGCCGCACCGAAGAGGAGGTCTACGGAGCGCTGGGGCTGCCGTGGATCCCTCCCGAACTGCGCGAGGACCGCGGCGAAATTCAGGCCGCACAGGAGAATCGCCTGCCCAGGCTGGTCTGTCGCGAGGACATCCGGGGCGACCTGCATGCCCATACCGACTGGAGCGACGCGGCGGCTACCATCCAAGAGATGGCGAGCGCTGCGCAGGCCCTGGGCTACGAGTACCTCGTGATCTCTGACCATACGCACAGCCTGGGCGTGGCCAACGGGCTCGATGAGGCACGGCTGCGCGAGCAACGGCGGGCCATCGACGCCCTCAACAAGCACCTGCAGGGATTCACCGTGCTGCAGGGAGCAGAAGTCGAGATCCGCGCCGACGGCAGCCTGGATTTCCCCGATGAGGTGTTACGCGGCCTGGACGTGGTCATCGCTTCGGTGCACTCGGCGCTGCGCCAGGACCGTGAAACGATCACCGAGCGCGTTCTGCGGGCGGTAAGGAACCCGCTGGTCAATGTGCTGGGCCACCCCTCGGGCCGTCTGCTGGGCCAGCGAGAGGCCACTAATCTCGACCTGGACCGGGTGATCCAGGAGGCGGCGGCCACTGGCCTGATTCTCGAAGTGAACGCCACTCCGAACCGGCTTGATCTCGATGACGCTCACGTGCGGAGTGCCATACAGGCCGGGGCCGCCCTGGCCATCAACAGCGATGCCCACAGCACCGCAGGCCTCGAGACGATGATGTACGGTGTGGCCGCTGCCAGGCGGGGGTGGGCGGAGAAGAAGGATGTGGTGAATACGCTGCCGCTGGCGCAGCTACGCCAACGGCTGCGGCGCGGGGAACGAGCCGGCTAGCGATAGCGTCGTGCGAGTGTAATCATTCTCAGGAGGTTGCCATTATGCTTCCAGATGCAGTCAAGGCCGAGCAAGAGCCGGAACCGGCGCCGCGCCGGCGAGAGCCGCGCCAGGGTCTGCCCCGGTCCTACTGGCTGGTTGGCGGGCTGGTGCTGGTCATTGTCGCGGCAGTGGGTCTGTGCAGGGTCTCGGGCCTGGCGGACAAACTGAGACCGCTGCCCACGCCTACGGCAACGCCCGTACCCACAGCGACGCCCGTGCCAACCGTCGTTCCCACGGCTACGGTCGTTCCCACGCCTACTATTACCCCGTTGCCTGTGCTGGGCCCGGGCGGCAAAGCGGTGGTCAAGGGCACCGGGGCGGCCAAGCTCAAGCTGCGCGTGGGGCCGGGCCTGAAGCAGGAAACGCTCTTGTTCATCGAGGACGGCACGGTGCTGTCTCTGCTGGCTGGGCCGCAGGCCGGCGACGGCTACAACTGGTGGCAGGTACAGACACCCGATGGGCTCACCGGCTGGGTTGCCGGCGACTGGCTGGAGCCCGTAGCGCACTAGCCCCTGCGCCAGCAACGCCGCAGCATTTGTCGACCAAAAAAAGCTGGGTCTGACCAACGCACCGGCCAGACCCAGCTTTTCGCTGTCCGCTAGCAGAACATCCGGGTCAGAGCACAGAGGTCCGGTGCGACCTTGCGCTGCTTGCCCGCGACCTCTTCCAGAGGAATATCAGTGATCGTGTCGCCCTGCAGGGCCACCATTCGGCCGAACTTGCCCTCTTTGATGAGCTCTATGGCGTGTACGCCCAGTCTGGTCCCCAGCACCCGGTCGAACACGGTAGGCGAGCCGCCCCGCTGCAGGTGACCCAGCACAACAAAGCGCGCTTCGAGGTTGAGCTCTGGCTTGAGCCGCTCCTCAATGGCCGTGGCCAGGGTTGAACCCAGACCGCGCATGTCGAGGCGCACGTGACCAAAGTCGTCCTTGTGCTCGCCCGAGCCCTCTTCGTACGAAACCACTTCGGTGATGTTGGCCGCCTCGGCCACGGCAATGATGCTAAAGCGCTTGCCCGACGCGTAGCGCTGCTTCACGTGTTCGCAGACCTCGGTGATGCTCGTGGGCACTTCGGGGATGAGGATATAGTCGGCTCCACCGGCGATCCCGCCCATCACCGCTACCCAGCCGGTGTAGCGGCCCATCACTTCCACCACGATCACGCGGTGATGTGATTCGGCCGTGCTGTGCAGCTTGTCAATGGCCTCGGCCACGGTGGTCACGGCGGTATTGAAACCGATGCAGCAATCGGTACCCGGCACGTCATTGTCCATCGTTTTGGGGATGCCGACGGCCGGCAGGCCTTGCCTGGTCATATGGGCGCAGACACCCAGGGTGTCATCGCCGCCAATGGCGACGATGGCGTTGAGTCCGTACTTGGCCGCGTTGGCCATAGCCTTCTCGATGTCGCCCGGCTTTTTGGTCAGATTGGTGCGCGATGAACCGAGCATGGTTCCGCCGACGTGCAGAATGCCGCTGATATCCTCTCGGGTCAGGGGGCGGATCAGACCGTCGCGCAGCCCTCTCCAGCCCTCCAGGATGCCGTACACTTCCCATCCTTCGTCAAAGGCGCGGCGCGCCACAGCGCGAATGGCAGGATTCAGCCCGGGCACATCGCCGCCGCCGGTCAACACTCCGATGCGCATGTTCTCCTCCCTTGGGGGTGGTGTGACTATTCGGCAGCGCCGATGTCAGCGCTGCGGTACTGTTTCGACGGGCTCTTGAACCCGCCGCTGGCGTCAATGGTATTGGCGCTGCGGAAGAGGCGGATCTTTTCGCGCACCGCTTCCTTGACGTACTCGCGGCTCTGGGTCAGGAACTTGCGCGGATCGACTTCATCGGGGTACCTGGCCAGCGTCTCGCGCAGGCCGCGGGTGAAAGCCTGATTGAGGTAGGTGGCCACGTTGATCTTGCTGATGCCGTGGTCGATGGCGGCCATAAAGCTGTCGGTCTTGACGCCCGACGAGCCATGCAGCACCAGGGGGGTGTTCGGTATCTGTTCGTGGATGGCCTTGATCAGGTCGATGTCCAGCTCGGCAGCCTGGCTCTGCATGGCATGCACCGAGCCGCAGGCAATGGCCAGCGAGTCGGCGCCGGTGAGCTCGATGAACCGCTTGGCTTCGTGCGGGTCGGTCATCAACGCGCGGACCTGCTCGGGGGTCAGCCTGTCCGTGGACTGGGCGACGCGGCCCAGCTCGGCCTCTACGGGAATGCCGGCGATGTGCGCGATCTCGGTGATCTTGCGCGTCATGGCGACGTTGTCGTCGAACGACTTTTTCGAACCGTCGAACATCAGCGAGGTAAAGCCGGCGCGCAGACACTGGACATTCTGCTCAAAGTCATAGCCATGATCGAGGTGCAGCACCACCGGAACGTCGACCAGGCTCGCTGCCGTGCGCACCATCGCCGCGGCAAACTCGAGCCCGGCGTAACGAATCGCGCCCTGGCTGACCTGGAGGATGACCGGTGACCGCTCCTCCTGGGCCGCTTCCACGATGCCCTGAATCTGCTCCATGTTGTTGGCGTTGAACGCGCCTACGGCGAAATGGTTGGCCAGAGCGGCCTGAAGGATCTGTTTGCTGGTTACCAGCGGCATAGTCTGTCTCTCCCTGACACAAAATGCGGGGCTCTGCGGAGCCCCGTGGACGTGTTGATCGTGCAGACCAGTGCCGAAGGTGGGATTCGAACCCACACAGGGCTACCCCCAGCGGTTTTTGAGACCGCCGCGTATACCATTCCGCCACTTCGGCCTGCGGGCAAGTATAGGATAACGGGCGCTTCTTTGTCAAATGATTCAGGCGGCGTTGACGTAAGAGCAGTTGACCCTTGGGGGAGCCAATCCTATAATGCTCCCGCAGTCGCAGGCGGAGAGAATGAGGTTGGCTGTGGACGAATTGAGCCTGATTGCCGCTGCACAACGCGGCGATGTTACGGCTTTCAACCAACTGGTGCAGATATTTCAGGGCGTCGTGTACAACGTCGCCTATCGCGTGCTGCACGACCAGGACGCCGCCGCCGACGCTACTCAGGAGGCCTTTCTTTCGGCGTTCCACGCGCTGCCCGGCTTTCGCGGCGGCAGTTTCAAGGCGTGGCTGCTGCGCATTGTCACCAACGGCTGCTACGACCAGCTCCGCGCCGCCCAGAGGCGGCCTACCACCTCGCTGGACGATATGGAAGTTGACCAGGATCACAGTTCCTGGCTGCTCGACGATTCCGAGTCGCCGGAAGAGTACGCCATCAGGCAGGACCTGGGGCGAACTATCCAGGCCGGCCTCGACGAATTGCCGCCGGATCAGCGCGTCACCGTGATCCTCTCGGATATCCAGGGTCTCAGCTATGAAGAGATCGCCGCTTCCACCGGAGTGGAGCTCGGCACGGTCAAGTCGCGCCTGAGCCGGGCCAGGGCACGCCTGCGCGAGTACCTGCTGCGGAACAGGGAACTTTTTCCCGAAGGCAATCGTCTGATGGGCAAGTTCCCGGAGCAGGGGACGTAGAGAGAGCAAGAGGCGCTTGATGATGTTTGGTTGGTTCAGAAAACCGCGGCAGGTCGAACACGACTATTGCCAGGACAATCTATCAGCATACCTTGACGGTGTGATCAGCCCCCGCGACAAGGGGCGAGTGGAGCGGCACCTGTCGGAATGTGGCCAGTGCCGGCAGGCTCTGGCCGAGCTCCGGGCTACGGTGGCTCTGCTGCGGCAGACTCCCGCGCTGAAGGTGCCGCGCTCCTTTGCCCTGCCCTTGAGCGTGGGTGCCAAAAGGACCGAGCGACGGGCGTTCCAGTTCAACCCGGGCTACCTGCGGCTGGCCGCTTCGGTGGCCACGGCGGCGCTGATCCTCATCATCTCTGGAGACCTGCTGATGCGCTCCGGATTCCTGGGGTTGCAGCAATCGCCGGCTCCCGCATCCGAGGCCTACGGACGGGGCGAAGAGCCCTCCCTGGTTGGGACGACGTTGGACTCGACCGCCGAGCCGGCGGCCGAAGCCGCCCCACCGCTGTTGATGGCCCCGGCGCCGGTGACCACGGCGAACGATGACGGCAATGCCCAGATGCTGACCAACCAGGGCGTTACGTCCGCCACGAGCGAGGCGGTCGTCATCGTGGAGACGCAGGCGCCTTTGGTGCAAGCCCTGCCATCCGAGACCTTTGCCCGGCCGGCCGGGCCGCCCCCGCTGCCCACGCTGGCGCCCGGCAGCACGCCTGTTCCTCCGCCTGCAGAGACAGAGAAATCGACTGTGCCGACGGCAGTGCCGACAGCAGAAGCTACGGCCACGCCTACGCCCACGCCGACGGCCACGCCAACCCCCGAACCAACGGTTACCCCCGCCGCGGCAGGAATGATCGGTCCGGGCGGGCCGGTCCTGGCTGTGTCGTTGGTGCAGGAGGCGCAGGGCCAGCTCCGCGCGGCGGCTCCCCTGGCGAGCGATTCGTGGGCGCGGCGTGAGACGATCCTGACTGCCTTGCGGCGGCTCGAGGTGGCCTTTGGCGGTCTGGCGGCAGTGCTGCTCTCGCTGAGCGTCTGGCTGCGCCTCAGTCATCAGCCCGCCTGAATCCGCACGAGCCTGGCGCACGACCGGTGAGGTAACTCGCCGGTCGTGTTTCTTTGTCCGGGCGGCTTGTCGCTCCTCCATTGCTGACTATAATTGGCTTATGATCTTGAAGCGGCCGGAAAAGCTGCGCAACAGTCTGACCCGCACCCGCCAGTCAGTTTTCAGCCGATTGGCCGGTCTGCTGACGCAGTCGGAACTGACCGAAGAGACCTGGGAGGAGCTGGAGGCGCTGCTCATCCAGGCCGATGTTGGCGTTGAGACGACTATCGAGCTGGTCAACGGCCTGCGTGAACGCGCCGCTCACGAGCACATCCGCCAGGCCGACCGTGTGCAGGCCCTGCTCAAGGAGCAGATGGCCGCGCTCTTGCGGGTACCGGGGCGAGGCTACCTTTCGGGAGAGAAGCAACCTCTGTCCGTTGTGCTGGTGGTGGGGGTCAATGGCTCGGGCAAGACCACTGGCATCGCCAAGCTGGCGCGTTACCACCAGATGCGGGGCGAGCGCGTGATACTGGCCGCGGGTGACACCTTTCGTGCCGCGGCCATCGACCAGCTCAGGGTGTGGGCCGACCGGCTGGGCATCGACTTGATTGCCCATCAGGAAGGCGGCGATCCGGGGGCAGTGGTGTTCGATGCCGTAGCGGCGGCCCGGTCGCGCCATGCCGACGTGTTGATCGTAGACACGGCGGGCCGTCTGCACACCAAGCACAACCTGATGCAAGAGCTGCGCAAGATCCACACCATTGCTTCGCGCCAATTGCCCGGTGCACCGCACGAGACCCTGCTCGTGCTCGATGCCACCACGGGCCAGAACGGCCTGGCCCAGGCCCGGACCTTTGGCGAGGCGGTGGCGGTCACGGGTCTTTTCCTGACCAAGCTCGATGGCACGGCCAAGGGCGGCATCGTCTTTCCCGTGGTGCGCGAGCTCAAGCTGCCTATCTACTTTGTGGGCACGGGCGAGTCGGCGGAGGACATCGCCGAGTTCAACGCGGATGAATTCGTTGCGGCGTTGTTCGGATAAACACGACGCTCCACTACGGGACTGTATCCCCGCGGAGCGGATGAGGACTGGTAAGCAATGGAAGAGCTGCGAGCTAGACTGAGTGCACTGAACGAGCGAGTGAGTACCCTGCTGGAGCGTCTTTGACGTTGCCAGTGCAGAGCGTGAGATCGCCCGTTTGGAGGAGCTATCCTCCAAGCCGGGCTTCTGGGAGGACGTGGAAGGCGCCCAGAAGGTGATGCAGCAACTGACCCGCCATAAGGAGACAGTGGGTCTCTGGCGTGGTCTGGCCAAGCACATCAGCGACCTGAGCGAGCTGCTCGAGTTGGCAGCGGCAGATGACGACGCAGCCATGGCCGAAGAGCTGGCCCGTGACATCGAAAAGGTCGAGGATGAGCTCGAGGACCTCGAGTTCCGGCTGGCGTTCAGCGGCCCGCACGATGCCGGCAATGCCATTCTTTCGATCCACGCCGGTGCCGGCGGCACCGAGTCGCAGGATTGGGCCTCCATGCTGCTGCGGATGTACCTGCGCTGGGCCGAGTCGCACCGCTTCAAGACCGAGATGCTCGACTCGATGCCCGGCGAAGAAGCGGGGATCAAGAGCGCCACGGTGGCGGTCGCCGGAGAGTACGCCTTTGGCTACCTGAAGAGCGAGCGCGGCGTGCACCGGCTCGTTCGGCTCTCGCCCTTTGATGCCGCGCATCGCCGCCATACCTCCTTTGTGCTGGTCGAGGTCGTCCCGGACCTGGAGGACGAGATCGAGGTGCAGATCAACCCCGACGACCTGCGCATCGACACGTTCCACGCCGGCGGCCACGGCGGGCAGAATGTGCAGAAGAACGCCACGGCTATCCGCATCACGCACCTGCCGACGGGCCTCATTGCCAGTTGTCAGAACGAGCGCTCGCTGGCCCAGAACCGGGCGATGGCGATGAAGGTGCTGCGCGGTCGCCTCTACGCGCTGGAAGATGCCAAACGCGAAGAAGAGCGGGCACGGCTAAAAGGAAAACACGTTTCTGCCGGCTGGGGCAACCAGATTCGTTCCTATGTGCTCCATCCCTACCATATGGTCAAGGACCTGCGCACGGACCACGAGGTAGGCAACACCGACGCCGTGCTCGACGGCGATATCGACTCGTTTATGCACTCCTATCTCGAGTCGTTGGTGGGGGAAGCGCAGGCCTGAGTCGTCGCCTTTCTTGTCCCGGCTGCGTCAGCATCCCAAATGGCAAGTGCAAGACGCGGCCGGGTTTTGTTGTCACCGAACGGAGGAGACCAAATTGAAACCCTACCTGCTGTTTGATGCCGGGGGCACGTTGCTTTTCCCCAACGCCGTCACCCTGCACGAGATTCTGCGCGAGTTCGGCGGCACTGCCTCTGTGGCGGAGTATGACGCGATGATGTCGGTCTTTGTCCATCTCCTTGATATGGCGATCAGGGACGCCAGTGAGACAGAAGTGCGCTTTTACGAGTGGCTGGTCGAGCGGGCCGGGGTCGAGGCGGCGCTTGTCCCGCAGGCGGCGGATCGGTTGCGCCAGAAAGACGAGGAGCAGAGCCTCTGGAATGCGGTGCGCCCCGGGACCATCGAAACCCTGGCTGCCCTGCGGCAGGAGGGCTACTCGATGTCGGTGATCTCCAACGCCTTTGGGCATGTGGAAGAGGACCTCGCCAAAGCAGGGCCGGGCAGGTACCTGGAGCGCGTCTTTGACTCGCACCTGGTTGGATTCACCAAGCCAGACGTGCGGCTTTTCCGCCACGCGCTGCAAGAGCTGCAGCTCGAGCCGGGGGACTGTGTCTACGTGGGTGACTTTTTCCAAGTGGACGTTCTGGGCGCTAACGGGGCAGGCATCGCGGCCATCCATCTGGATCCAGAGGGGTTGTACGAGGGATGGCCTGGCTGCCATATCCCCAGCGTCAACGAACTGCCGTCGCTTCTGCGCTCAGGCCTGCACCTGACCGACGCCCTTTACCATCCCTTTGCCTAGTCCGCGCTACCCTTTGAGGCCGCAGGCAGCCGCCCCAGGGCACGACAGGTGGCTTCGGGGTTGTCGGTGAGCACCGCGTCGCACTTGAGGAAGCGGTACCACCACAGTCGACGGTCCGGCGTCGGATCGAGCGGGCACACCACCTGCCCGCGCCGGTGGGCCGCCCAGACATAGGCCGGATTGAGGAAGATGATCGGCCAGAAGGGCCCCAGCAGCCGCACCTGCTTGATCGGACGCAGGCGCCCCAGGGTGATCCAACCAATGGCGATGTCCGGCGCAGCAGCCTGCACTGCCAGCACCCTCGGCAGCGAGAAGGAGATCACCACCGTCCTGTTGCGTACCCCGCTCTGTTCAAGCTCTCGCGCGAGCTGGTGGCAGACCGCTGTTTCCAGAAAGCGGTCCGTCTTGAGCTCGAGCGCCAGGGCAACGTCGGGCGGAACCAACGCCGCTACCTCGGCCAGCGTGGGGATGCGCTCCTCGGCATAGTCCGGCCGCCCGCCGGAAGCGCTCAGCGACTGGAGCGTGGCCAGGTCCATCGAAGCGACCTCGCCCTTGCCGTTGGTGGTGCGGTCCACCGTTGCGTCGTGGATACAGACCAAGCGGCCGTCGGACGACAGGTGCAGGTCCGTTTCCAGCAGGTCGGCTCCGTCGGCCAGCGCCCTGCGAAATGAGGCCAGGGTGTTCTCCGGACAGGCCACGCGGTTGCCGCGGTGCGCCATCACGTATGGCTTGACCTTGTGGGCCAGGGCATCGAGAGTAGGGCTGGTCAGCGAAGCAACCGTTGCACTCACGGGACCTCCTCGTTACGCCGCGTTCTTGAGGCTCAGCATGCGCTGAATGGCCTCGTTCACGGCGGCATAGTGGTCGAACTCCATGGTGAACGTACCGCGCCCCTGCGTGCGCGAGCGCAGGCCGCTGGCGTAACCAAACATCGTGGCCAGAGGCACGTCGGCGGTGATGGACTGGGTGTCGTGCTTGCGCTCCATGCCGGTAATGCTGGCGCGTCGAATCTTGAGATCAGCCATCACCTCACCAGTATACTCCTCCGGCGCAATGACTTCCAGTCTCATGATCGGCTCGAGGATCACTGCTCCAGCGCGGGTGGCCGCATCCTGGAAGGCCATCGAGGCACAGACGCGGAAAGCCAGGTCCGACGAGTCCACTTCATGAAAGCTGCCGTCAAGCAGAGAAACCTTCAGATCGATCACCGGATTGTCGGCCAGGATGCCGCGCTGCAGGGCGTCGCGGATGCCCGCCTCGATGGCCGGCACGAACTTGCGCGGGATCGATGACCCGTGGAGCATGTCCTCAAAGACAAAGCCGCTGCCTGCCGCCAACGGCTCCACACTCAGGATCACGTGGGCGTACTGGCCGTGTCCGCCCGTCTGACGAACCAGCCTGTTCTCACCACGGGCGGGCCTGGTGATGGTTTCACAGTAGGCTACCTGCGGCTGGCCAACGCGGGCGCGGACGTTGAACTCGCGCTTCATGCGCTCGACGAACACGTCCAGGTGCAGCTCACCCATGCCGGCGATGATCGTCTGTCCGGTTCGGTCATCCTGGCGAACCTGGATGGTGGGGTCTTCGTCAGCCAGGCGCTGCAGACACAGGCCCAGCTTGGCCGAATCGGCCTTGCTCTGCGGTTCGATGGCCAGGTGCACCACCGGCGTGGGGAACTGGATCTTTTCCAGGAGGAGCGGCCGCTGAGGATCGCACAGGGTGTCACCCGTGCTGGCAGCTTTGAAGCCCAGCACAGCGCCGATCTCGCCGGCGTGCAGCTCCTCTACCTCTTCCCGGCGGTCAGCGTGCATGCGCACGATGCGACCAACGCGCTCGGTTTCCCGGCGATTGACGTTCATCAGTGCGTGGCCGTGACGAACCGTGCCGGAGTAGACGCGGAAGTACACCAGACGTCCCATATAGGGGTCGGTGACGATCTTGAACGCCAGTGCTGCCGCTGGCTCGGTCGGGTCGGCGTGGCATTCGACCTCGTCTTCGGAACCCAGGGCTATGCCGTGAGTAGCAGGGATGTCGGTCGGGGCAGGCAGGTAGGCCACGACCGCGTCCAGCAACGGCTGTACGCCCTTGTCGCGCAGTGACGAGCCACACAGGAACGGCACGATCTTGCCCGCCACTGTCTCGCGGCGGAGCACCGAGTGGATTTGCTGTGCCGAGACGGGCTTGCCCTCCAGGTAGCTGACGGCGATCTCGTCGTCCAGGTCGGCCAACTGTTCGAGCAGATGCTGGTGCGCGGCATGGGCCTCGCTTTCCAGCTCGGGCGGGAGCGGGCCGGTGCGCACCGCATCCTGCCCGTCAAAGTAGACCAAATTCATCTCGACCAGGTCGACCACGCCGGACAGGTTGGCTTCGCTGCCGACGGGCATTTGAATGGCCACCGGGTTGGAGCCAAGGCGCTCGCGAACCATGGCCAACGTACGCAGGTAATCGGCCCCCGGGCGGTCGAGTTTGTTCACAAAACCGATTCTGGGGACGCCGTAACGGTCAGCCTGTCGCCACACGGTCTCGGACTGCGGCTCGACGCCGGAAACGCCGTCGAACACTACCACTCCACCATCCAGCACGCGCAGCGAGCGCTGCACCTCGGCGGTAAAGTCGATGTGACCGGGCGTATCGATGATGTTGATGGTGTGACCCTTCCAGTGGCACGTTACGGCAGCCGACTGGATGGTGATGCCGCGCTCGCGCTCCTGATCCATAAAGTCGGTGACGGTGGTGCCATCGTCGACGTTGCCCAGTCGGTGTGTCTGACCGGTGTGGTACAGGATACGCTCCGTGGTGGTGGTCTTGCCCGCATCGATGTGGGCGATGATGCCGATATTGCGGATCAGTGCGATCTGCTCGAGCTGCTTACTTGCCATGATAGTCTGCCATTCCTTATCTTGCGCAGTCCGGGAACTGCACTGTGGTCTAGGACGAACACCGGGACAAAACAAACGAGGCGGTCACAACGCCTACCTCTGCGACTGCCTCGTTACAGGGTCTTGCGTAATCGCGCTCAATGGGAGCGAACGGCTAGTTTACTACGTTTCTGGCGGGCTGTCAAACAGAGCCGACTGAGAGTGTGGAATATGTGGGCGACGTGCAACGGCAGACGGGAGATCGCCGAGTACGAACGCGGAAAGGTTCGTAGTACAGGCTTCAGCCTGTCCGGATGGGGAGCGCCGAAGCGCAACTACGAACCTAATCCCGCTCGAACAGCATGCCCTGACTGTGTTCGTGCTCCTCAGGCGGTTTTTCCACACTCTCGCCGACGGGCTGCCGCGTGCCACGCAGGATTGGACAGGACAAGCGAATCCGGGTAGAATAGTACCAACCAGTCGGTATGGAAGGTGGAGGGGCACACAATGGCGCAGCAGTCGCGAGGTCAGCAGACCCGTGCTCGTATCCTGGAGTCAGCCCGGAGCGAGTTCGCGAGGCAGGGCTATGACGCCACCGGAGTGGCCGAGCTGTGCCAGGCGGCCGGCGTGACCAAGGGCGCCTTCTATCATCACTTTGCGTCCAAGCACGAGGTCTTTCTCGAGCTGCTCACCACCTGGCTCAACACCCTGGAGGAGCAATCGCGACAGGTGGTCAGCAGTGACGCACCGGCTCCAGATGTCCTTCTTGGTATGGCCCGTCTGGCGCGGCTGGTGCTAGCCGATGCCCGAGACCAGTTGCCGATGTTTCTCGAGTTCTGGGCGCGAGCCTCGCGTGACCCGGTAGCGTGGCAGACCACGATCGCGCCGTACCGGCGCTACCGGGGGCTATTTGCCGCCCTGGTCGAGCGCGGTATCGATGAGCGCTCGCTGCGGCAGACCGACCCCGAAGTGGCGGCACGGGTCGTTCTGGCGCTGGCGGTGGGTCTGATCCTGCAGGGACTGCTGGACCCGGAGGGCGCTGACTGGGGCGCCACTGCCGAGGCAGGCGTGGCGCTGCTACTCGATGGTTTGCAGAAGAAGGAGTGACATGAGAGTTTTGCTTACGGGAGCATTTGGGAATGTTGGTCAGGTGACCCTGGCCGAACTGATCGCCCAGGGCTACCAGGTCCGCTGCTTTGATGTGCGCAGCAAGACTAACGAGCGGCTGGCGCGCTCCCTGCCGCCCAGTGTCGAGGTCTGCTGGGGCGACCTCCGCCGCCAGAGCGATGTCGTCGGCGCGGTTGACGGTCAGGAAGCGGTGATTCACCTGGCCTTTCTCATTCCCCGGCTGGCAGCCACCGGCGTCGACATCGACAAATGCCCTGACCTGGCCAGAGAGATCAATGTCGGCGGCACGGCCAAACTCATTCAGGCGATGGAAGCCTGCGCCACGCCACCCAGGCTGGTCTTTGCCTCCTCAATGGCCGTCTATGGTCTGACCCAGGACGAGCCACCGCCGCGCCGTGTGTCGGACCCGGTGCGCCCGGTCGGGCTCTATGCCGAGCACAAAGCCGAATGCGAGCAAATGATACGGGCATCGCGGCTCCAATGGGCCCTTCTGCGTCTGGGCGTGGCCCTGCCCCAGCGCTTGCTCTTTTCAGCGGGGATGTTCGAGGTGCCACTGAACAACCGCATCGAGTTTGTGCACCATTGCGACGCGGCTCTGGCCTTTGTCAATGCCCTGCGCTGTGAGGAGGTCTGGGGCCAGACGCTGCACGTCGGCGGGGGCCCACGCTGTCAGGTGTACTATCGCGACCTGGTGAGCCAGGTGCTGAACGCCACCGGCATAGGAATGCTGCCCGATGCGGCATTCACCACCGAGCCCTACTTCAGCGACTGGCTGGACACCGAGCTGAGCCAGAGCCTGCTGCACTAT
>Ga0116142_10000772_pt1 | contig 41029 bp, 38 predicted proteins | sample AD_UKC033_MetaG_FD_89785 | JGI IMG/M metagenome (GOLD analysis project Ga0116142, IMG submission 89785) | Active sludge microbial communities of municipal wastewater-treating anaerobic digesters from USA - AD_UKC033_MetaG | ecosystem: Engineered > Bioreactor > Anaerobic > Digestate | place: USA... | reverse complement strand
GGTGCAGCAGATCATGCTCGCCGCGCCCAACACCTACTTCGTCCGCTTGGCGCAAGGGTTGCTTTATCGGAACGTGCCGCTAAGCAGTGTTTGGCTGGACCTTGCGATGACACTGCTGCTGGGCGCGTTCTTTTTCACGATAGCACTCAAGCGATTCCGCGCGAGCTTGCGCTAAAGCGACGGGTTTATTCCGGATACGATGTTTTGCTCTAAACCGCAGGCGCTCAGTTCGCAAATGCTAACCGTTTGGTGTGGAGCACAGATGACAAAACGCTTCGAGAATGCGTTTCGCGCGACCAATCGCTCGTTCGAGTTCGCGCTCCAACGCGTCGAACGCGATCCGTTCTTTCGCGTCGCCCCGCCCGGCTGCCCAATTGGCGACGACGTTCAACGCCGCGTATTCGAGTCCGATTTCACGGGCAAGCACCGCCTCTGGCATCAGGGTCATTCCAACGAGCTCGGCACCATCCCGCGCCAACCGCTCGATTTCCGCTGCGGTTTCCAGCCGTGGCCCTTGCGTACAGGCATAGACGGCGCCATCGACAACCGGCTCTTGACATTCGGTTGCCGCTTGTAAGAGCGCCGTGCGAAGTGACGGCGTAAAGGGTTGGGTGAAGTCGATATGGACCACGGGGTCGTCGGGGCCGTCGTAAAAGGTGCACACCCGCCCCCACGTATAGTCGATGATCTGATGCGGCACGACCAGCGTTCCTGGGGGCAGATGTGGTGCGATGCCCCCCACGGACGCCACTGCGATCACGCGCGTCACCCCAACGTGTTTCAACGCCCACAGGTTGGCGCGGTAGTTGATCTGGTGGGGGGCGATCGTATGGCCGTAGCCGTGGCGGGCAATGAAAACGATCTCTTCACAGCCCAGACGGCCGAAGGTGAGGACGCCGGACGGTTCGCCGTAGGGGGTTCGTACGACCCGCTGCCCAAGCCGTTCGAGATTCGTCAGATTCGAAAGACCACTACCGCCAATCACTGCCAGCATGGGCCTACCCCCTGATGTCCGAAAGCTGCGATTTTACCCGGTCTCGGAGCGCTTCGGGGGGGTGACCGCTTTCAGCTGTTCCGCAGACTGACCGAAAAGGATCGCTTTCCCTTCCTCGGTCACCGCGCCCCGTTTCGCCCACGGTTCTCCGCGGGCGTAGGCACGGGCGACCGCCGGTCGTGCCTGCATCTGTTGGAACCAACGCTTGAGGTTGGGGAAATCGTCGAGGTTTTGCCGTTGCCGTTCGTGCGGAACGATCCACGGATAGATCGCCATATCCGCGATGGAGTAGTCCCCGGCGACCCACTCGACTTCGGCAAGACGACGGTCGAGCACGGCGTAGAGGCGGCTCGTTTCGCGCACATAGCGGTCGATCGCGTACGGGATCGATTCGGGGGCGTATTGGACGAAATGGTGGTTTTGTCCCGCCATCGGGCCAAGCCCGCCCACTTGCCAAAACAACCATTCGAATACCGTTTTGCGCGACCGTAGCGCCGTAGGCAGAAAGCGTCCGATCTTTTCTGCCAAATAGACCAGAATCGCGCCCGATTCGAAAACGGAGATCGGCGCACCGCCATCGGCAGGCGCATGGTCGATGATCGCAGGCATCCGGTTGTTCGGGGAAATCGCCAGGAATTCGGGTTTGAACTGGTCGCCTGCGCTGATGTCGACCGGCACGATGCGGTACGGAAGCGCCGCCTCTTCCAGAAAGATCGTGATTTTGTGGCCGTTCGGAGTTGGCCAATAGTAGAGTTCGATCATCGCCCTGCTTCCTCGGCCAATCAGTCGAGACGGCATTTTGGCCGCTGCGACAACGGCAACGCGCCGGAATGGGCAAAGACCCGTGCCAACTGGACCGGCTTGTAGCGAACCTGCAAGTCATATGTGTTCAATACGACGGTGCCGTGGGGGAACGGTGCCCTTCCCCGTATAATGCGCACCTTTGGCAACGAATCGTACGAAAGCGTTTGTTTATGACGACCCAAACCCACCCTGCGATTCGCAACATCGCGATCATCGCCCACGTCGACCATGGCAAAACGACATTGGTCGACCAACTGTTGAAACAGTCAGGAACCTTTGCCAACCATCAGACCGTCGGAGAACGGATCCTCGACAGCAACGAACTGGAGCGTGAGCGTGGCATCACCATTTTGGCGAAAAACTGCGCGATCACCTATGAAGGAACGCTGATCAACATCATCGACACCCCCGGTCACGCCGATTTCGGTGGTGAGGTCGAACGGGTGCTTTCGATGGTCGATGGCGTCTTGCTCTTGGTCGACGCGGTCGAAGGGCCGATGCCGCAAACGCGTTTCGTTACGCAGAAGGCGCTCGCTCTGGGGTTGAAACCGATCGTCGTGATCAACAAAATCGACCGCCCGGGAGCGCGCCCCGATTGGGTGATCAACGCCACGTTCGACCTCTTCGCCGAACTCGACGCCAGTGACGAACAACTCGATTTCCCCGTCGTCTATGCCTCTGCGCTCAACGGTTACGCGACGCTCGACCTCAAGACCCCTTCGAGCGACATGCGCCCCCTTTTCGAGGCGATTCTCACCCATGTCCCGCCCCCCGCCGTAGACCGTGACGCGCCCCTCCAACTCTTGATCGCGTCGCTCGACCACTCCAACTATCTGGGGCAGATGGGGATCGGTCGCATCAAACAAGGGGTGTTGCGCCCCAATCAAGAGGTTGCGGTCTATCGCGGTGAAACGTTCCTAGGCAAGGGCAAGGTTGGGCAAATCCTCGGTTTTCGCGGCTTGGAGCGGATCCCGGTTCCTGAAGCCACCGCAGGCGACATCGTGATGGTGAGCGGGATCGACGCCATAGGGATTGGGGTCACCCTCTGTGATCCGGACGATCCGCAGCCGTTACCGCCCATCGCCGTCGACGAACCGACGCTGACGATGACCTTCATGGTCAATACCTCACCTCTTGCCGGGCGTGAAGGAAAATTTGTCACCAGCCGCCAGATTCGCGAACGGCTGGAAAAAGAGCTTTTGCGCAACGTCGCACTGCGAGTCGACTTCGGCGGCGAATCGGCAGAACAGTTCGAGGTCTCGGGGCGCGGCGAGCTCCATTTGACCATTTTGCTCGAAAACATGCGACGGGAAGGGTTCGAATTGGCAGTCGGCCGGCCCCGAGTCGTCTTCAAAGAGATCGACGGCGTGCGGTGTGAGCCGTACGAACGCCTCACCGTCGATATCGAAGAGGGACACCAAGGCGCGGTGATGGAAGAGCTGGGGCGCCGGCGCGCCGAACTCCTCGATATGCAGATCGACGGCAAAGGGCGGGTGCGGATGGAATACCGCATTCCGGCTCGAGGGCTGATCGGTTTCCAAGGCGAGTTCCTGACGCTGACCCGCGGCACGGGGCTCATGAGTCACATCTTCGACGACTATGCGCCGTACGCCGGACCGATCCCCGGTCGGCGCAACGGCGTCCTCGTCTCTCAAGAAGACGGCGAATGTGTCGCGTACGCGCTTTGGAAGCTGCAAGAACGCGGGCGGATGTTCGTGAAACCAGGTGATCCGGTCTACGAAGGGATGATCATCGGCATTCACAGCCGAGAAAACGACCTGGTCGTCAATCCGGTGCGGACCAAACAGCTCACCAACATTCGCGCTTCGGGTTCCGACGAGGCGGTGCGCCTCACACCGCCCATCGAACTGACGCTGGAACGCGCGGTCGAATTCATCGACGACGACGAACTGGTCGAGATCACGCCGACGAGCATCCGGCTGCGCAAACGGCTCCTCAAAGAGCACGAACGGCGCAAAGCAGCAAGGAGCGACACCGACTAAAGCGCCGTGATCCGCTCTTTGAGATAGGCGCGGAACGCTTCGGCCACCTCGGGATGGCGCAGTGCAAATTCGACGGTGGCTTGCAGGTATCCGGCTTTCGACCCACAGTCGTAACGCACCCCTTCGAATGCGTAGGAGAGTACCGCCTCCTCTTTGAGAAGCGAGCTGATCGCGTCGGTGAGCTGGATCTCTCCCCCTGCCCCCGGTTGGATGCGCTTGAGGTGATCGAAGATCGCGGCGGTGAGGATGTAGCGGCCAACCACCGCTTGTGTCGAAGGGGCCTTTTCGGGTTCGGGTTTTTCGACGATCGCGCGGATGCGCCGGGTATTGCCCTGCTCACACGGATCGGTGCTGACGATTCCGTACTGCTTGGTCTGCTCACGCGGTACGGTCATCGTCCCCAACACCGAACAACGGTGGTACGCGAAGACCTCGACCATTTGCTGGAGCACCGGTTTGCCATCGTTGTTGTCGCAGAGGTCGTCGGCAAGGAGCACCGCAAAGGGTTCGTTGCCGACCACTGGTTGCGCGCACAGGACCGCGTGCCCCAAGCCCAACGCCTCGGGTTGCCGAATATAGATGCAGGTCACCCCTTGGGGGACGGTCTTGCGCACCACCTCCAACAACGCGTGTTTGCCACGCTGTTCGAGTTCCGATTCCAGCTCATAAGCTTTGTCGAAGTGATCTTCGATCGAGCGCTTGGTCCGCCCGGTGATGAAAATGAGCTCGGTGATCCCCGCTGCGACCGCCTCTTCCACTGCATATTGAATCAGCGGCTTGTCGACGATCGGCAACATCTCTTTGGGACTTGCCTTGGTCGCGGGCAGAAAACGCGTTCCCATCCCCGCGACGGGAAAAACCGCTTTGCGTACCAAGGGTCGGGCCATAGTTTTCTCCACATTCAGTCAAATAGATGAAGTTGAATTACTTTTTTCCGCGATGAGGCGCCTGAGTCCTGCTTCGTCGAGGATGGGAATCCCCAGCGCTTCCGCTTTCGCCAATTTGCTCCCAGCAGCTTCGCCCGCGACGACGTAACTCGTCTTTTTCGATACCGATCCGCTTACCCTGCCTCCGTGCGCTTCGATGAGCGCAGTGGCCGCTTCGCGCGTGAGCGTGGGCAAGGTGCCCGTGAGCACGAACGTCAGACCTGCCAACGCGTGGGATCGGTTCGCTTCGCTCGGGTCGGTTGGTGCGGGCATTGCGTCTTGAGACGAAACCGATGTCGCCGCAAGGGGTTCCCCTTCCAACCAGGTAACCCCATGGCGCTTGAGCGCGGCGATCACTTCGAGGTTATGAGGTTCGCGGAAAAATTGATGAATCGACGCCGCCACGATCGGACCGATTTCCGGCACCGCCATCAGATCGGCTTCGGTCGCTGCGATGAGGGCATCGAGCGAACCGAAATGGCGCGCCAGATCTTTTGCCGTGGCTTCGCCCACGTTACGAATCCCCAGGGCGTAGAGGAAACGGGGCAACGTGGTATGGCGGCTGCGCTCGATCGCGGCGATGAGGTTTGCGGCCGACTTCGGTCCCATCCGGGGTAAAGTGGCCAACCGATCGACGGAGATCCGCTCAGGGTCGTAGAGATCGGCTGGGTTGCGCACCCATTCCCGATCGACGAGTTCGGCAATCAGTTTTTCGCCCAACCCTTCGATGTTCATCGCTCGGCGGCTCGCGAAATGTTCGATTGCCCGTTTGCGTTGCGCGGGACAGTAGAGTCCGCCGGTACAGTAGGCGATCGCTTTTTCGGGATCCCGTTCGACGTGCGAGCCACAAACGGGACAGTGCGATGGCAGCGTGAACACCTGCTCCGTGCCACGTCGCCGCTCGGGCAGGGAGCGGACGATTTCGGGAATCACGTCACCGGCACGGCGCACGACGACCCAGTCGCCGATGCGAATGTCTTGCTGCCGGATGAACGTTTCGTTGTGGAGCGTCGCGTTCGCAACGGTAACGCCGCCAACCGCAACCGGGGCAAGGCGCGCCACCGGAGTCAGCGCACCGGTGCGCCCCACTTGGACATCGATTGCCAGAAGTTGCGTCACTGCCTCTTGCGGGGGGAATTTGTGCGCGATCGCCCAACGCGGAGCGCGCGCGACGAACCCCAGGCGATCTTGCTCAGCAAACGCATCGACTTTATAGACAACGCCGTCGATATCGAAAGGGAGTTGGTCTCGGCGCGCCAGCATCTTCTGGTAGTAGTCGAGCAGCGCTTCGGCACCGACCACGGTCTGGCGCCATTCGGAAACCGGGAAGCCGAACCGCTCTAGACGTTCGAGCGCCTCGGAATGGGTTTCCGGGGCCGCATCGACCCCTTCGGCGCGAACCCATTGGTAAGCGTAAAAGCGCAGCGGCCGTTTCGCAGTGACTTTGGGGTCGAGCTGGCGCAAGCTTCCCGATGCGGCGTTTCGTGGGTTCGCGAAGGTCTTTTCGCCCGCAGCAAGCTGGCGTGCGTTGAGTGCGGCAAAATCGGCATGAGTCATCACCACTTCGCCGCGTACTTCGAGAAGCTTTGGCGCTTCGTCGGGCAAACGCAACGGGATCGTGCGAATGGTCCGGGCGTTAGCGGTGACCTCTTCCCCTTTGAACCCATCGCCGCGGGTTGCCGCGCGGGTCAGCACGCGGTTTTCGTAGAGGAGCGAAATCGCAACACCGTCGAATTTGGGTTCGCAGGCGTACCGCACCGCGGTGACGCCCAACCCTTCGCGGCAGCGGCGATCGAACGCAATAACCTCTTCTGGGGTAAACGCGTTCGCGAGTGACAACATTGGGATCTCATGGGTCACTTCGCGAAATTCGGGTGCCGGCGTCCCCCCCACGCGCTGCGTGGGCGAATCGGGGGTGATCAATTCCGGATACTGCGCTTCCAGCGCTTCCAGTTCCCGAAAAAGCCGATCGTATTCGGCGTCCGGGACCAAGGGTTCGTTGCGCACATAATAGGCGTAATCCAAGCGCCGGATCGTTTCGCGCAGGGTTGCAACGCGTTCACGAACCGCGCCGGGAATCGTTCGGGTGCGCTGTAACGACAATGCCGCTTCTCCTTAGGCAAAGAGGCGTTGCGCAACCGTGCCACCCGGTGGCACTTCGAATTGCCGCATCCGTTCGTGGCTCGACTCCACTTGTCCCCGGAGCCATTTGAGCGCTTCGGGGGAAAGCGGAGCCCCGTCGTCGGTGACGATTTCGGCTTCGAGCGTTTTCGTCAATTTTTCCGCGAACGCGATCATCCGGTCGAAGACGGCAGCCGACGGGATGAGCGCGGTTTCGAGAACGAGCGTCAGTGCGGGGACTTGGCGGACGCGCATTTCGGCAGCGATGAACGGCTCTCCCGTCGCGTCCATGAGTGCGAAGAGGACCGCGCCATTGTCGTCGTAGAGGCGATAAACGCCATCGGCGTCGAGCCGCATGCCGTACGCCTCGGCGGCGGCGCGAACTTTGGTGCCACGCATCATCCCTTCACGGGGTTTGAGGTTGATCGCGATTTGCAGATCGACGTCGTGGCAGAAACGATCCAGTTCTTGCGCCAAGCGCAATACCTGCGTACGCGAATCGATGCGACCGAGCGCCAGACCCAATTGGTCGGCAACCCGCTCGGCACCCCCGATAAAGCGCAGGTATTCCCGCTCGCCGATCGGGCCGGAACGATCACAGAGTTGGAGTGCCGCTAGGATTTTGTGCGGCGTGCCATTGCTTTCGAGCGTGACGAGTTCCCAGTCGTTGTTGGCGTCGTCGAAAAAGTACCAGCGCATCGGCAAATTGTCGGCGTCGCGGAATTCGGCGATCAGGACTTCACGCAGCCGCGCGAGATCGATCGGTTCGCTCGCGGTGAATTCCACCATCAGGTCCACCCGCCGGTGGAGGTGGCGCGGGTGTTCTGGCGGGTGTTCGGGACGGGGTTCGACCGGCAGCTCCGGTTCGTTTTCGCGCACCACGCGGCTTCGTTTCACTGGGCCAAACGGGTTGAGCCGCCCTTCCGGTTCCACTTCCAGCGAACGCGCCTCGTCGGGACGCGCAAAGCTCTGTTCGATCTTTTTGCGGTGTTGGTGGGTCTGCCACGCGGTGTAGGCCCAAAAACCTACGCCGGCCAGTGCAGCGACCCCCCCCAAGGCAAGCAACAGTTGGGTATCCATCGAATCGGTTCCTAACGCCGAAGGTTATACGGCCGGTTGCGCCAATTGTACGGCACGTTCCACGTCGACGTCCACTGTGCGGGAAACCCCTTGCTCGCGCATCGTCACCCCAACCAAACGATCCGCTGCGGCCATCGTCAGTTTGTTGTGGGTGATCACGAGGAACTGGGTTCGTTCTGCCATCGTGCGAATCAGCGCCGCATAGCGCTGGGTATTGGCGTCGTCCAGCGGCGCGTCGACCTCGTCGAGAATGCAAAACGGCGCGGGATTGAGGTCGAAAAAGGCGAAAACCAGCGCAATCGCAGTCAAAGCTTTCTCGCCGCCAGAGAGGAGCTGGATCGTGCCGTTCTTTTTGCCGGGTGGCTGTGCGATGATCTGTGCGCCGGCGTCGAGGATTTCGTCTCCCGTCAGCGCCAATTGCGCTTGCCCGCCACCAAAAAGTTGCGAGAAGCGTTCGGAAAAGGCGCGATTGACCGCGCGGTGGGTCTGTTGCAACGCTTCCCGCGTCTCTTTGTCGATGGTACGGATCGCTTCCCGCAAGGTCTGTTCGGCAGCAGCGATATCATCGACTTGGCGTTGCAATGCGTCGATCTCCTGGGTGAGCGCTTCGAGTGCAGCGAACGCCGCGTGGTTCACTGGCCCGAGCGCGTCGATCGCTTGGGTGAGTCGCTCCAATTCGTTGGCGAGCTGCTGTTCGTCGAGATGAGGGACCTGAACCCGCAACGCGTCCCAGTCGACCTCCGCCGCCGCCAAGGCCTCTTGCCACCGCGCCACTTCCATTTCCGCGGCAACGCGTGCATCGTGCGCCTGTTGCCACGCCGTTTCGAGCGCGTTCCGTGCCTGTTCGTGGGCCTGCGCCTGCTGCTCTGCGGCGCGAAAGTGCGCTTCCGCGGCTTTCACGGCTTCACGCGCCCCCCGGACGGCTTGTTCGGCCTGGTCGAGTTGCGCCTCCAAGGCGCGCACGGTTTCTGGTGCGGGTCCGGTATCGAGCGCAGCGGCTTCACGGTCGAGCTCCGCAAGTCGGCTCTCGAGCCGTTGCCGTTCCGTTTCCGTTCGCGTAAGGCTTTCTGCTAGGAGCGTGCAATGCCGGGTCATCTGTTGCTGTTGCGCTGCGAGCGCCTGCTTCTCGTGCTCGAGTGTGCGCGCGTTTTGTTGCGCCTCTTGCCAGGCACTTTGCGCAACGCGCGCCTCGGTGCGCGCTCGCTCCAACGCTTCGTCCAGCAGTGCGAGCTGCTCGAGCAGCGCTTCCTCTTCGTCGTTTCGCTCTGCGATCTCGTCATGCAATCGCGCCCATTCGGCATCGAGCTCAGCCAGGCGCGCCAAACGTTCGGCGCGCCAGCGCTTTGCCCACGCCAACTGCTCTTTGCGTTGCGCCAATTGCAATGCAAGTTTCTGCTCGTGCTGTGTGATTTGGCGCTGCTCAGCGCGCAGCGCTTCACCCTTTTCCCGGGCAATTTGGTATCGTTCCGCACACAGCGCCGCATGCTGCTCGGCAGACTCGATCTCTTTTTCGATGGCGACCAACCGTTGTTGCCATTCGGCGAGCTCGGCACGCTGTTCGAGCAGGGTCGCTTCCTGTGCCGCCGAATCGGATTCGTTCCGAGGAATCCAGCCCCAAGGGGTGAGTTGCCCACCGTCACGGGTCACGACGATGGCGTGATGGGCGACCACCCACGCGTCGATTGCCGCAGTAAGGGTTTCGGTCAGCCAGACGTTGTCGAGTTTTGCGCGCAGCCACGATGCGAGCGCGGGATCGGACGTCGTGATCACCGAATGGAGGGCAACGACGCCTTCCGGTGGCTTTGGCGGATCGTTCGGTGTGCGTTCGGGAACCGCGTCGCGCCGCACGGCGCACGAGCCTACACCCTTCGGCAATACGCCATCCGGCGTAGCGGCTATGCTCTGCATCCACGGTGTGAGCGCGGCCGCAACTGCATTAGCATACTCAGGGGCCACATCGATCTGCTGCCAGAGTTCTGGCTTTTCCGCAGCGTGCGCTTTGGCCGCAGCGTTTCGATGCCGCGACAATGCTTTTTCCAAGCTACGCACGCGACCCGCCACTTCCGCCCGTTGTTCGCGCCAGGACCGAAGGGCCTCATCCGCTTGGCGCGTTTCGGTGTCGAGCGCTGTACATTCGACGTCGCTTTGCGCCAACGCACGTTCCAGTCTAGCGCGTTGTTCCTGAACCGCCGCCTGTTCCGCAAGGAGCGGCGCCAAATCCGCAGGCGCGTCGTCGTGGGATTCCAGCTCTTGGCGCAAGTGCGCGCGCTGCGTAAAAATCTTTTGCTGCTGCCGCTCAGCAGTTTGCCGATGGAGTCGCACCTGCGCAAGGCGCCTGTCGAGCTGATCCCTTTCGTGCTGCAAACGTTTCTCGACGGCGTGTTTTTGTTGCGCAACGCGTTCGGCAGCTTGCAACGCCTCCTGAGCGGCATCCCAGGCTTCGAGCAGCTCCTCCCAGCGCGCTTCACAGACCGCGACCTCTTCCTGCGCCGCGTGCAACGCTTCGGTCACCCGCGTCTGTTCCGCTGCCCAACGGGCGCGCTCGGCCAAGATCGTTTCGCGTTCCTGCGCCAACGCCGTTTGTCGCATCGCAGCGTTCTGCGCTTGGTGGCGCAGTTCCACCACCTGCGCCTGGATTTGATAGTAGTGTTGCTGTGCTGCTTCCAACGCGTGCGAAGCGTCCTGAAAAGCGGTTTGCGCCGCGGCTCTTTCCTGTGACAGCGCGGTTTGCTGTTCGCGCCATTCGGCCAGTTGCTTCTCAGCTTCCCTTTCGGCACACTCAGCTTCGGCCAAGGCGCGCTCTGCACGCACCCGACGCAACGCCCACAAAAGACGCTCCGTTCGCGTTTTTTGCGCGGTCCATTTGCGCCAGGTTTTGGCAGTTTCCGCTTCGGCTTGGAGTCGGGCTTCGTTGCTGCGTAATGTCGCCAACTGGTCCCGGAGACGTGCGAGGTGCGCTTCGGCTTCCTGGAGCTTCGCTTCCGTCTCTTTGCGGCGTTCCCGATATCGGGTCACTCCTGCGGCCTCTTCGAGCAGATGGCGCAACTCTTCCGGTTTGGCTTCGATCAGTCGGTTCACCATCCCCTGCTCGATGATCGCGTACGCGCGCGGTCCCAGACCGGTGCCCAAAAAGAGGTCGAGCACATCTCGCCTCCGCACCCGTTGACCGTTGAGCCAGTAACTCGATTCCCCGTCTCGGGTCAGAATCCTTCTGACCGAGAGTGTTTCAAACCGCGCCCATGCCCCCACTCGCGCTTCGTTGAGGTTGTCGAAGATCAGCTCGACGCTGGCGCGAGCTGCGGGTTTGCGTTCGGCGCTGCCGTTGAAGATCACGTCGCTCATCGTCTGCGCGCGCATACTGGAGGCGCGCGTTTCACCAAGCACCCAGCGCACGGCGTCGATCACGTTCGACTTGCCGCAGCCATTGGGGCCAACGATCGCGACAAACGGCGCATCGACCGCAATCACGGTGGGTTCGACGAAGGTTTTGAAGCCAGCGAGTCGGATTCGGGAAAGTCGCATCGTCACCTCATGCAACCATTGGGCGCGCATGATACCATTTGCCGTTTGAATTCACTGGTGGAAGAAAGGAAGCGGAATGAACTGGCAGGAGACGCAAGCACTCATCGACGCGGCATTCGAAGAGCGTACCCGCTTTTCCCCGACCAATGCTCCGCAAGACGTACGCGACGCGGTGGATGCGGTGATTGCCGGGTTGGACCGTGGCGAGCTTCGGGTTGCGGAGCGGCGGGGCGTCGGTGATTGGGTGGTCAATCAGTGGGTCAAGAAAGCGGTGCTCCTCTCCTTCCGCCTCTACGAAAACTGGGTGATGGATGACGGAGTTTCGCGCTATTTCGACAAAGTCGCCCCCAAATTCGCGTCGTACGACGAAGCGGCGTTTCGCGCCGCTGGGTGTCGCGTCGTTCCCCAGGCGATGGTACGCCGCGGGAGTTACATCGCCAAAAACGTGGTCTTGATGCCCAGCTACGTCAATATCGGTGCGTACGTCGACGAAGGCACGATGGTCGACACCTGGGCAACCGTCGGCTCGTGCGCGCAAATCGGTAAAAACGTGCACCTTTCGGGTGGTGTCGGGATTGGCGGCGTGTTGGAGCCGGTTCAAGCTGGCCCGGTGATCATCGAAGACAACGTGTTCATCGGCGCACGTTCAGAGATCGTTGAAGGGGTGGTGGTCGAAGAAAACAGTGTGATCTCGATGGGGGTCTATATTGGACAAAGCACCCGAATTTTCGATCGCGAGACGGGGGAAATCCATTACGGACGCGTTCCTTCGGGTTCGGTCGTCGTCCCCGGGTCGTTGCCGAGCGCCGATGGACGCTATAGCCTCTACTGCGCGGTGATCGTCAAGCGGGTGGATGCGCAAACTCGCGCCAAAACCGCGATCAACGAACTCTTGCGCGGCACTTGAACCCATACCGGACTGAGCAGTTCCGATGGCACAACTCACCCCTACCTTCGAGAAGATCTTCCGCCTGATGGCGGCGAAACGAGCGTCCGACGTCTATTTGAGTGCGGGTGCGCCGGTGACGATTCGGATCGAAGGCAACGCGCAGCCCTTGAACGCCCAGCCACTGACCGCACCCCAACTCACCGAGTGGCTGCAGGCGTTCGTCGCTGACGAAGCGCGTTGGGCCCTGTTCGTCCGCGAACGGGAGCTCAACTTTTCGCTGCAACTGCCCGGTATTGGCAATTTCCGCTGCAACCTCTTTTGGCAGCGCGGCACGCCCGCGGCGGTTTTTCGCTATATTCCGCTGGAGATCCCGGCGCTCGAAGCGCTCCATCTGCCACCGATTCTTCGCGACCTAGCGCTGGCGCAGCGCGGTTTGGTGTTGGTGGTCGGGGCCACGGGAAGCGGCAAATCGACCACGCTGGCGTCGATGGTCGACACCCGCGCGGCCCAGCGCAGCGGCCATATTCTTACGGTCGAAGACCCGATCGAGTTCCTCTTTCAACATAAGAAATCGATCGTCAATCAGCGCGACGTCGGTACCGATACCCACTCTTGGGCCGATTCCCTCAAGAACGCGATGCGGCAGGCACCGGATTGTATTTTGATCGGCGAGATCCGCACGCGCGAAACGATGGAGGCAGCGCTGCAATACGCGCTCACGGGACATCTGGTGCTCGCGTCGCTGCATGCCAACACCAGCTATCACGCGCTCAACCGCATCGTGAACTTTTTTCCGTTGGAGAGCCGCGCGCTCCTCTACGGAGACCTGGCGGTTGCGTTACGCGCGATCGTTGCGCAACGGTTGGTTCCTGGACTAAGGGGTCGCCGCTATCCGGCCGTTGAGATCCTGCTCAACACTGCGCTCATCGCTGAAGCGATCGAAAAGGGAAACCTCTTTGCCGTTCGGGAAGCGCTCGAACGCTCGCTCACCGCCGAGATGAAAAGTTTCGAAGAGGCGCTTGCGCAGCTGGTGGAAAGCGGCGCGATCACTCGCGAAGTCGCGATGCAATACGCCGATTCCCCCAGCAATCTGGCTTGGCGGCTCGACAACGGCCCCAGCAACCGGGTCAAAGACGAAGTGTCGGAGCAGGAACCGGTACCGGGTTCGCAGCGATCAGCGCCCAATCCTCTGCGCACTCCTGCTGCTTCGGACGAAACTTCCGTGGATTTCTCTCACCTTCGGATCGAATGAACCATGTTGGACGCGCAAAACGGCGATTCGGTCATGATGAGCCCGGTGTTGGAACTCGCGAAAGCACTGATTGCCCGCCCGTCGGTCACGCCCGACGACGCGGGTTGCCTTGACCTCATCGCAAATCGGCTCACTTCGCTCGGTTTTTCCTGCGAACGGTTCGATTGCGCAGGGGTCGCTAATCTCTGGGCGCGGCGCGGCACAGCGCAACCCTGCGTCGTCTTTGCTGGCCACACCGACGTCGTTCCGCCAGGCGATTCGGCACGCTGGCGCTTTCCCCCTTTCACGCCGACGGTCGCCGAAGGGGATGACGGCGTAGTCTATCTCTACGGCCGCGGTGCGGCTGACATGAAAAGTTCGCTCGCAGCGATGGTCGTCGCCGCAAGCCGCTTCGTTGCGTCGCACCCCAACCACCGGGGCTCGATCGCGTTTCTCCTCACTTCCGACGAAGAAGGACCTGCCCAGTATGGTACGCGCCACGTCGTCGATCTCCTTGCGCAACGGGGGGAAACGCTCGACTACACGATCGTCGGCGAACCAACGTGCAGCCAACGCTTGGGCGATACCCTCAAAAACGGTCGGCGCGGTTCCCTCACCGGCCACCTCACCGTGCTGGGGAAACAGGGGCACGTCGCCTATCCCCACCTCGCCGACAATCCGGTTCACCGTTTGGCGCCAGCGCTTGCGGAACTGTGCAGCACGGTCTGGGATCACGGCAACGACGATTTTCCGCCCACCACGTTTCAAGTGGCCCATATCCATGCCGGAACGGGGGCGACCAATGTCATTCCTGGCACCTGCACGGTCGATTTCAATTTCCGTTTCAGTACCGAACAGACCCCGGAGCAGTTGATTGCGCGCACCGAAGCGATTTTGAACCGGCACCACCTCCGCTACACGTTGGACTGGTCCCTTTCGGGGCGCCCGTTTTTGACCCCACGGGCGGAGCTGGTCACGGCATTACACCATGCGATCACTGCCGTAACGGGCGTGACGCCCACCTGCTCGACAAGCGGCGGAACTTCGGATGGCCGCTTCATTGCCCAAATCTGTCCCCAAGTGGTCGAATTTGGACCCGTGAACGCAACGATCCATCAGGTCGACGAGCGCATTGCCGTCGCCGATCTCGAACCCTTGGCGCGCATCTATGAAAGCACGCTCCACAAACTGCTCGCCAGAGAGGAGGGCGTATGAACAGCGACGAAACTTTTTCGCTCACGCTGGGCACCGAATGGGAAACGGCCATAGAAAACCTGACAACGGTGCGTGATTGGATCCGTTTTGCCGTCACCGCGATGGAATCCGCCGAATGCGCCTATGGTCAAGGGTGTCTCGATGCGATTTGCGAAGCGCGGTGGCTGGTTGCACGAGCGCTCCACCTCCCGCTCGACACACTCGATATGCTGCTCGACGCCCGATTGCTGCCCGACGAACGGAGCCACCTGGCGGAACTCCTAGCCGCGCGTACCGAAGCACGCGTGCCCACCGCCTACCTCCTCAACGAGGCGTGGCTACAGGGAAAACCGTTCTATGTCGACGAGCGGGTGATCATTCCGCGTTCGTTCCTGGCCGAACTCCTTGCACCGGAAGCACTGGCGCGCTGGCTCGAGAAACCCCCTACGGCAGTCACGCGCGTGCTCGAACTGTGCACGGGAAGCGGCTGTTTGGCGATTCTGGCTGCCGAAGCGTTTCCCAACGCGCAAATCGTTGCAACCGACCTGTCACCGGACGCGTTGGCTGTCGCGCAAATCAACGTGGAAAGTTATGGACTCGCGGAGCGCATCACGCTTGCGCAAGGTGATCTTTTTGCGGCGCTGAACGATCCGATCGAACCGTTCGACCTGATTCTGGCCAACCCGCCGTATGTGACTACTGAGGCGATGGCCAATCTTCCCGACGAATTCCGCCACGAGCCGCAACTGGCGCTGGCCGCAGGGGATGATGGGATGACGCTGGTGCGGCGCATCGTTGCCGACGCGCCGCGCTACCTCACACTGGGCGGGAGACTCCTCGTGGAAGTGGGGCACAACCGTCGTGAGGCAGAGGCAGCGCTCGCTGTCCCCGGCAAACCGTCGCTACCGCTCACGTGGCTGGCTACCGCGGGGCACCCCGAAGCGGTCTTCGCGCTCACCGCACCGTGGTGATCACGCTCCGGTAGCGGGAAGCGCAAAGCTCTCCCCACACCCACACGATTCGCTGACGTTGGGGTTGTGGTAGGTCAAGCGACGCGACAACCCCTCCCCTTGGTAATCGATCGTAAGCCCTTTGAGGTAGGGAAAGCTCGCGGCATCGACGACCACCCACCACCTCTCGTTGGGCACCGAAAAGGCCAAATCGTCCGCACCGATCGATTCCGCCAATGCCACGTGGTACATCCAGCCGGAACAACCACTCTTTTTCGTTCCGATGCGAAGCCCCAGCGCTTGCGCTTTGTCGACCATTTTCCGGATATGGGTGGCAGCTGCCGGGGTGACGGTGATTCGTTCGTGGTCAGGATAGCGTTCACCCCGCGCCAGCGCTTCCGCGATCGGCGCAGTGACCGTTTTTTCTGCTGTGGATCCGTTCATTCACGTGCTCCCTCAATCCCATCGTGCGTCACGCACTTGAACCAACCCGTTGGCGACGCGAACGGGAAAAGTGGTGACTGCTTCAACCGCGGGGGGCGTGAGCGCCGCACCCGTTTTCAAACAGAACTGCGCGCCATGTTTGGGACAGGTGATCGTCTCGTCCCGCAGCGCGCCATCTGCCAGAGGAACGTCCGCGTGGGTGCACCGATTTTCGACGGCATAAAACCCCGTTTCGGTCCGCACCACGACCACCTCGACATCGTCGAGTGGCACGACACGGTACGAACCCACCGCAAAATCGTCTTCCGCTGCCACTGTTACCCAATCGCTCATTGCACCTCCCCGTTTCGTTCAGTAAGTTCCCGTAGCGAGTCGTGCCGCTTCGCTCATCCGACTGCGATCCCACGGCGGGTCGAAAACCAGTTCGACGTCACACGATTCGACGGTCGGAACGTCGAGCACGCGTCGCCGCACCTCTTCGGCAAGAACAGGCCCCATGCCGCAAGCCGGAGCGGTAAGCGTCATTTTGATCTGGACATGGCGGCTGCCGTTGCTCTGCGGGATCACCAGGCAGTCGTAAATCAACCCCAGGTCGACGATATTGACCGGAATTTCCGGGTCGTAGCAGGTCTTGAGCTGCTCCCATACGAGTGCCTCGACCGCCTTGTCGTCCGCCCCTTCGGGCAGTTGCGGTTTGGGGCGCGGCGTTTTACCCAACGCATCGGCGTCGGTTCCATCGACCCGAAAGAGGCGCCAACCGAGCTGAATGGTATAGGAGCCACCCAATGCTTGCACGATTTCGACCTCGGTTCCCGCGGGCAACATCGCCGGCTCTCCGGACGGAACCGCGATCACAGGGCAGTCGCGGGTCAGCACCACGGTTTCGCTTTGATTGCCGAACATCGCGCTCACTCCGTGGAAATTGCAGCAGGGGCGTCATCAGAAAGCGCCGCTTCCAGCGTACGCCACGGCAGCATCGCACACTTGACGCGACTGGGATAGTCACGCACGCCTGCCAACACGCCAAGTTTCCCCAACGCCATCGGGTCTGTCGGCGCCTCGGACGCCGTGAGCAGTTCCACCATCTTGGAAAGCAGCGTTTCGGCCTCTTCGACCGTTTTGCCTTTGAGCGCTTCGGTCAGCAGCGACGCCGACGCGGTCGAAATCGCACAGCCTTCACCGACGAAGCTCACGTCCGCGATACGCCCTGCTTCCAGTTTGACGAAAAGACGCAGGTGATCCCCGCAGAGCGGGTTGTGCCCTTCGACGGTGCGCGTTGCATCGGCCATTTCGTGAAAATTGCGCGGATGCCGTACGTGATCCAGGATCAATTCCTGGTAGAGGTCGCGCAGCTCTTGTTCCATGCCCACTCCTTTTCACACCAGCAAATCACGCGCTCGGTGCAATGCGTCGGTCAACTGGTCGATTTCCGCAAAGGTGTTGTAGAACGCGAACGAGGCCCGCGCGGTGGCCGGAACCCCGAAAAAGGTCATCACCGGCATCGCACAATGGTGCCCGACCCGAATCGCCACGCCGTAGCGGTCGACGATCGTTCCCAAATCGTGGGGGTGGATGCCGTCGATGGTGAACGAGACCACCGCAGCCTTTTCGGGTGCAGTTCCGACGATCTTGAGTCCGGGTACCGTTTGCAGTCGCTCCGTTGCGTAGGCGAGCAACTCCTGTTCGTAGCGCAGCGCCGCGAGGCGGTCCAACCTTTCGAGGTATTCGATCGCTGCTTTGAGTCCAATCGCACCCGCGATGTGGGGCGTTCCGGCTTCGAAGCGCTGCGGCGGCGGTGCAAAGGTGCTTTTTTCGAACGAAACCGTACGGATCATGTCGCCGCCCCCTTGATAGGGCGGCATCGATTCCAGCAGCTCGGCTTTGCAGTAGAGCACGCCGATACCGGTCGGACCGAAGAGTTTGTGCCCGGAAAAGCAGTAGAAATCGGCGTCGAGCGCCTGCACGTCCACCGGCATATGGGGTACGGCCTGGGCGCCGTCGACCAGTACCGGGACACCGTGCTGGTGCGCGATCGCAATGAGCTCGGCCACCGGATTGATCGTGCCGAGCGCGTTCGAGACATGGGTCACCGCAACCAAGCGGGTGCGCGGCGTGATCAACGCAGCGAGCTGTTCCGTTTGCAACGCACCGCTTTCGTCCATCGGGATCACCTTGAGGACGATCCCAGTGCGGGCTTGCACGAGTTGCCACGGCACGATATTGGCGTGGTGCTCCATCGCGGTAACGATCACTTCGTCGCCAGGCTGAAAACGCGCGCCAAAACTGGCCGCGACGAGGTTGATCGCTTCGGTGGTGCCGCGCACGAAGACGATTTCGTTCGCAGAGCGCGCGTTGAGAAACCGCCGTGCTGCTTCCCGCGCCGCTTCGTACGCGATCGTTGCCCGCTCCGCGAGCGCATGGACACCGCGGTGGATGTTGGCGTTGTCGTGGCGGTAGAAATGGGCGATCGCGTCGATCACCGCGTTCGGTTTTTGGGTGGTTGCGGCATTGTCGAGATAGGCAAGCGGTTTGCCATGCACGGTTTGCGCCAAGATCGGGAAATCGGCGCGAACGGCTTCGACATCCCACGTGGTTACGCACTGCGGTGCATTCATAGCTGCTCCTCCAGAATATCGCGGTCCGGGAGTCTGCCGACCAGCCGCTCCGTGAGATAGGTTTTGAGCGCAGGAAGCGTCACCGCTTCGACCACCGCTTCGGCAAAGGCAAAGATCAAGAGCGCGTCTGCTTCCTGAGGCGATAGCCCGCGGCTCAGGAGATAGAAGCGGGCGTCGCGATCGAGCTGGCCCACTGTCGCGCCGTGGCTACACGTCACGTCGTCGGTATAGATTTCGAGCTCTGGTTTCGCGTCGATCTCAGCACCAGGATGCAACAGCAGACTCTTCACCGATTGCTGCGCGTCGCTTTTCGCGGCGCCAGGTGCGACACGCACTTTTCCTTTGAAGACCCCACGACCCCGCTCCAAACCGATCAGGCGATACCGTTCGCGACTGGTCGTGGCCGCCGCTTCGTGAAAGAGGCGCGTATGGGTGTCGATGTGCTGACGCGCACCCACCAAATAGAGCCCTTCCAACTCCGCTACTGCTTTCGGTGCGTGAAGATGGACGTTGAAATCGTGACGGGCAAGGCGCCCCCCCAGTTGGATATTGAACGAGCGGTAACAGGCGTTCGCATCCACCGCAACGGCATGGGTCGCTATCTGCTGCACCGCGGCAGGGAGTTCCTGAACGACGTAATGGGTCAGTTGTGCGTTGCGCGCCAGGGTAATCTCCGATACGGCGTTGACAAAATGGCTACTGGCGGCGTCGCCGATCGCGTGCTCGATGAGGGTTGCCGACGCGCCCGCTTCAACGACGACGAGCAGCCGAGGGTGTACCGCCAAGGGAATCGACGCTCCTTCACCGGCAACGCCAGCGCTCACTTGCCAAACGATTTCGAGCGGCATCGCCACGGGCGCGGTAATCCGCAGGCAAAGTCCGCCGCTTGCCAACGCGGTATTGAGATCGACGAACGACGAATGTTCGCTGGTGGCGAATGCAGCAAACCGTTCCTGCCAAAACGGGTCGGTCAACGCCACCGCCAATGGCAGCGCGGTTACCCCTTCGGGTGGCTCGTCGGGCGCGGCAACCAAGCGACCATCGACGAAACGCCATTGGCGCGTTTCACCGTGCGGCCATTCGAGCTCCGTCGGCGTCGTCTGCGGCAGCGCTTCCCCCACATCGGGCAGCGTGAACGCGCGATTGGCGATTCCCTGAACCGATGTGTACTTCCACTCCTCGTCGCGGCGCACCGGAAAACCACGCGACAAAAAACGCGCGCACGCGGCGCGTTGCCGTTCGGCCACGCTTTCGGGGAGCGTCGGTCGGTAGGTTTCGAGTTGGGCCACGAGCGGTTGGGCGATCACCGTCGACGCATTCATGCTGCTACCTCGTCGATCAACCATTGATACCCTTTCGCCTCCAGCTCATGCGCCAGGGTTTTGTCGCCCGAACGGATGATCCGCCCTTGGTAGAGGACATGGATCACGTCGGGTTCGACATAGTCGAGCAACCGCTGGTAATGGGTTACCATCACGATTGCGCGGTTCGGGTCGCGCAAACGGTTGATCCCGTCGGCGACGATCTTCAACGCATCGATATCGAGCCCGGAGTCGATCTCGTCCAAGAGCGCCAATTTCGGCTCGAGCACGAGCATCTGCAAAATTTCGTTGCGTTTCTTTTCTCCACCCGAAAACCCGGAGTTAACCGAGCGGTGCAGGAACGATTCGTCCATCTTCATCAGGCGCATTTTTTCCCGCACCAACGCCATGAATTCGAACGCGTCGGCTTCCGGTTCGCCGCGGTGTTTGCGCATCGCGTTGTACGCCGCTTTGAGGAGGTAGACGTTCTTCACGCCCGGAATTTCGACAGGGTACTGGAAACTGAGCAGTAACCCTTCGCGCGCGCGAATCTCGGGCGCCATTTCGAGCAGGTCTTGCCCCAAATAGCGCACCGACCCCGCGGTGACTTCGTACCCGTCACGCCCGGCGAGCACCTGACAGAGCGTACTCTTCCCCGAACCGTTCGGTCCCATGATCGCATGGACTTCGCCGGCACGGACTGTCAGGTCCAAACCGTTCAAAATCGTTTTCCCATCGACCGCAGCGGTCAACCCTTTGACTTCCAACATCGGTATCACTCCCATCCGTTCCGTTCAGCCGACCGCGCCTTCCAGGCTGACCTGCATCAGCGCTTCGGCCTCGACCGCAAATTCCATCGGCAGATTGTTGAACACCTCTTTACAAAACCCATTCACCACGAGGTTGACCGCGTCTTCTTCTGAAAGCCCCCGCTGCTGCAGGTAGAAGATCTGATCTTCGGCGATTTTCGACGTCGTGGCTTCATGCTCGACCTGTGCGGAAGGGTTCGCCACCTCGATGTACGGGTAGGTATGGGCACCGCATTCGCCGCCGATCAACAGCGAATCGCATTGCGTGTAGTTGCGCGCCCCTTCGGCAGTGGGCAACACCTTGACGAGTCCACGGTAGGAGTTTTGAGCCTTGCCCGCGCTGATCCCTTTGGAGATGATGGTACTGCGGGTGCGTTTGCCGATGTGGATCATCTTCGTACCGCTGTCGATCTGCTGCCGGTGGTTACCCACCGCCACCGAATAGAACTCGCCGACCGAATCGTCGCCGCGCAAGATGCAGCTTGGGTATTTCCACGTGATCGCCGAACCGGCTTCGACCTGGATCCACGAAATTTTGCTGCGTGCGCCGCGGCATTCGCCCCGTTTGGTGACGAAGTTGTAGATGCCCCCGCGCCCCTCTTCGTCGCCAGGGTACCAGTTCTGTACCGTCGAATATTTGATCTCTGCCCCTTCGAGCGCGATCAATTCGACCACCGCAGCGTGCAATTGATTTTCGTCGCGCATCGGCGCCGTACACCCTTCGAGGTAGCTGACATAGCTCCCCTCGTCGGCGATGATCAATGTGCGCTCGAATTGCCCCGTGTCGCTCGCGTTGATCCGAAAATAGGTGGAAAGCTCCATCGGGCACCGCACCCCTTTCGGGATATAGACGAACGAACCGTCGGAAAAGACCGCGGAATTGAGTGCCGCAAAGAAGTTGTCACCGGGCGGGACGACCGAACCCAAGTACTTCTGCACCAGTTCCGGATGTTCCCGAACCGCTTCCGAAAACGAGCAAAAGATGATGCCGAGTTCTGCAAGCTTTTCGCGGTAGGTCGTTGCGACCGAAACGCTGTCGAACACCGCGTCTACGGCGACGCCAGCCAGACGCGCCCGTTCGTGCAGAGGCACGCCCAATTTTTCGTACGTTTCCAGCAATTTCGGGTCGACTTCGTCGAGGCTCTTGGGCCGACCTTTTCCCAGTTTGGGGGCCGCGAAGTATGAGATCGCTTGGTAATCGATCGGTGGGTATTCGACGTGGGCCCAATGGTGCGGCTCTTCCATCTCTTGCCAGAGGCGAAACGCGTTGAGCCGCCATTCGAGCAGAAACTCGGGTTCACCTTTGCGCGCCGAAAGCCGCCGAATCACCGCTTCGTCGAGCCCGGGCGGGAAAACCTCTTCTTCGATCGCCGTTTCGAACCCGTATTTGTACTCACGAGCGACCAACGCCGCTACGTCATTTGTGCTCGTCATCGCACACTCCTTCTGGTATTACCACGCCACCGCGGCAACAGCCTGGCGATGGCGCTCTTGAATGCGGTCAATCGCCGCAAGCAAACGTGCAATGTCCTCTGCTTGCGTGGTAGGACCGGTGCTCACCCGCACCGCCGCGCGCGCAATTGCCTCTGCAACACCCATCGCGCGTAGCGTATGCGAAGCACCTGGATGCGCACTGGAGCAAGCGGAGCCGCTTGCGACCGCAAACCCTTCACGGTCAAGCTCGATCACCCAACTTTCGCCCACCTCTCCTGGGAACGCAAAGAAGGTGGTATTCGGTAACCGCTCGGCCCCTGCGGAAAAGATGGTGGCACCGCGCGCCAGTAAGCCGGTTTCGAGTTGCTGTTGCAACGCCCGTGCATGTGCCGCCCACACGCGCTGCGCGGAAACAACCACAGGAGCCACCGCGCCCAACGCGGCGATCGCCAGTCCATTTTCCGTGCCCGAGCGCCAACCCGATTCCTGTCCCCCACCGGCAATAAGCGGAGCCCATTCGATGCGGCGGTCGAAAACGAGCACCCCGACGCCAATCGGCGCACCGATCTTGTGTCCGGAGAGCGTGAGGGCATCGACCCCAAGCGCCGCGAAGTCCACCGGCAGTTTGCCCCATGCCTGCACGGCATCGCAATGGACGATCGCCCCTGCGGCACGCGCTTCTTGTGCCAGTTCTGCAACCGGTTGGATCACGCCGCTTTCGTTGTTCGCCAACATCACCGAAACCAACGCAGGCCGTTGCGCCAAAATCGATTGCCAACCCTTTTCGTCGATTCGGCCTTCGGCGTCGACGGGAATCGTCGCTACGCACCAACCCAACCGCTGCAATTGCTTCGCCGGTTCACGCACGCACGGGTGTTCGACCGCGCTCACCGCAATCAGCCCGGGTTCCGGTCGCGCCCAAGCCACCCCTTTGAGAAACGCGTTGTTGGCTTCCGAACCGCCACTTGTGAACACCACCTGATTGGGCATCACACCAAGCGTTTCGGCGACGCGGTGGCGCGCTGCTTCGATCGCTGCGCGAATCGCTTCCCCAAAGCGGTGCCGACTCGAAGCGTTACCATACCGCTTTTCTGCGAACCATTCGGCAATAACCGCCTCGGCAGCAGGGTGTAACGGCGCCGATGCGTTCCAGTCGAGATAGGTAACGCTCATTTCCCTACACGTCGGATCGGTTTGATCTCGCCACGCACCACCTGGCCCAACGACACCGAAGAAAGATATTCCGCGATCTTGACGTTGAGGTTTTCCCACAGGTGGTGGGTGGAACAGATGTGATCGTTCAGACAGTTTGCTTTCCCACCGCAACGGGTGGTATCGATCCCCTCGTCGACCGCATCGACGATTTCCGCGATCGAAATTTCGTCCATCGAACGCGCCAATCGATAGCCGCCGCCTGGCCCCCGCGCACCCGTCACCAGCCCGGCGCGGCGCAACCGCGCAAAGAGTTGCTCCAGATAAGAGAGCGAAATTTCCTGCCGTTCCGCGATCGTTGCAAGCGGCACGGGCCCTTCCCCTTGCTGTTGCGCCAGATCGACCATCGCACTCACAGCAAAACGCCCTTTGGTCGTTAGTTTCATGATGGGTCAATCCCTGTTTGCTCAATGGGGATACCGTACAATAATTGACTAAAAAAGTCAAGAATTGTTCCTTACCCCATCCATCGACTGACTTGTTGCGGATCGAAGTCGCGATCGGCAACGAACGCTTTTTCATCCAAGCGGATGCCGGCTTCAGCCAGGTGGTTCAGCAACCGTTCGAACCGGCGGTCTGACTCGATCATATGATCGAGCATCGCGTGCAAAGCTTTTACCAAGGGATCGTCGAGGTCGCGCGTCACACCGTATGCGGTAAAGCCGATCTCCTCGGCTTTTCGGCGCCGCGCCTCCTCTTGTTCGCAAGAGCGCTCGTCCCGACCGTTGGGCATAATGATCCGCGCCGGGTTGCCCACCGCGGTCGCTCCTGCCGGTACCGGTTTGACCACCACGGCGTTCGAGCCGATTTTTGCACCTTCCCCGACGGTGAACCCGCCCAAGACCTTTGCGCCAGCACCGACCACCACACCGCGCTCGAGCGTCGGATGGCGTTTCGTTCCGCGGTAGAGACTCGTCCCCCCGAGTGTAGCGCCCTGGTAGATCGTACAATCGTCGCCCACTTCCGCGGTTTCGCCGATCACTACCCCCATCCCGTGATCGATGAAGACGCGTCGGCCGATCTTCGCGCCTGGGTGGATTTCGATCCCCGTGAGCCAACGCGAAAGGTGGCTGAGAAAACGCGCCAGCCAGCGCCAGTTGCGTTGCCACAGTGCATGCGCCAGCCGATGGATCCACACCGCATGCAAACCGGGATAACAGGTAAGCACCTCCCAACGCGTTCGGGCAGCAGGGTCCCGTTGCAAAATCGCTTCGATGTCTTCGCGAATCCGTTCGATCCAGCTCATCACACACTCAAATGTTGACCAAAACAGTCAATTATACCGTCTGATTTTCGTTCAGCCTGCGCGCACACGCTTTCAAAAAACCACGCAGGATGTTGGCTTCGGCGCGCTCCAGGCGCGAACGCTGCAACCAGCGCCGCAGCCGCGCTTCGAGTCTTTTGGGTGTTTTCGGATCATAAAAATCGATCGCGGCGGCAACTTCCAAAAAATGGGCAACAACCCCCTCGATTTCGGCCAGGGTGCACGGTACCGTATCGGGATCGGGCACTACGGCAACCGGGAGTGAACGCGCGCCGTCAGCATCCGATAGCCTTTGCGCCAGCACATAGGCGGCAATTTGCACCGCCGCTGCGAGATTGAGCGAGGAATATTCGGGATTTGCCGGAATCGCCACCGGTACGGAACAGCGCCAGACTTCGTCGTTGCGCAGTCCATGGGCTTCGTTGCCGAAAACCAGTGCGACGCGCACCGCTGGGTTGTCCTCCAAGAGGGCGCGCACCTCTTGGGAGAGTGTCTCTGGCGTCCGAAAATCGACCACGTATTCGCGCGAACGCGCCGTGAATGCCGCCGCAAACACCGTATCGGCAAGCGCTGCGTCCAACGTATCGACTACCCGTGCCTGAGCCAAAAGGTCAGTTGCGCCACTTGCCCGCGCAATGGCCGTGGGATCGCACGGATCCGCGAGCGGCGCCACCAAAACCAATCGGGAGAAACCCATCGTTTTGAGCGCACGCGCCGCGGCGCCGATATTGCCAGGGTGTTGGGGTCGAACCAGAACGAAATCGACGCGATCGCGCACCTGCTAAAATCCCCTTTTGTTTCTGCACCGTGATTGTCTCACGCTTTTCGAGAAGGACGCCACACTCATGATCGTTCACCCGACGCTCAACATCGCGATCAAAGCCGCGCGCCGCGCGGCACAAATCATCAACCGTGCCGCTTTGCAACTGGAGCGGTTGACCATCGAACGCAAAGCACAGAACGACTTCGTCACCGAGATCGATCGCGCTGCCGAAACCGCGATCATCGAAACGATCCGCGAAGTTTTCCCGGACGACCGCATCTTGGCGGAGGAGTCGGGCGCTTCCGGAGCGGAATCGAAAGGCAACGAATGGATCATCGATCCGCTGGACGGGACTACCAATTTCATCCACGGCTTGCCGCAGTTCGCGATCTCGATCGCGGTGCGTCGCCATGGCGTGCTCGAACACGCGGTCGTGTTCGATCCGAGCCGCAACGAACTCTTCTGCGCCTCGCGCGGGAGCGGCGCTTACCTCAACGAACGGCGCATCCGGGTCAGCCGGCTTGACCGCTTGAGCGACGCGCTGATCGGCACCGGTTTCCCGTTTCGACAAGGACAGGATCTCGACACCTATTTGGCCATCTTTAAAGCTTTGATGCGCAAAACTGCAGGATTGCGCCGACCGGGCGCAGCGTCGCTCGATCTTTGCTACGTGGCGTGCGGCCGTTACGACGGTTTCTTCGAATCCGGGCTCAGCCCGTGGGACATCGCGGCTGGAGCGCTGATCGTTCAGGAGGCCGGAGGTTTTGTGACCGATTGGCAAGGCACCGAACATTTTCTGGAAACTGGGGCGGTTGTTGCCGGCAACCCCAAGGTTTTCGCAGCGCTTGTTGCGGAGATCCAGAAACAACTTGCCCACCGCTCCTGAGGAAGGTTTCGCTGTCCACAAAAACTGTGGATAATTTTGTGGAACATTTGCCGAAAACGCGAACAAAAGGCGAAAGCAAGCGGCAACGAACAGATCGCATCAATTTTGACCACATTATGAAATATATAAAAATCAATAACTTAGAAAAAGTCGCATGGGATCAGGCCGCTAGTTCGCATGGCGGGCACCGCACAAGCACCCAAGTTGCCAACTGGGGATTTTTTCACCCATGAACACCGCGCCAAAGCGTCCTGACGCCCCATTGGCAGCACACACGCCGATGATGCGGCAGTACCTCGAACTCAAGGCGCAGCATCCGGATGCGCTGTTGCTCTTTCGTATGGGGGACTTTTACGAGCTCTTCTACGAGGACGCCGCAACTGCAGCCCGTGTGCTCGATCTCACTTTGACGACGCGAGGCCAGTCGGCTGGGGAACCGATCCCGATGGCCGGCATCCCCTACCATGCGCTCGAAAACTACCTGGCGCGGCTGGTTCGCGCCGGTTACGTCGTCGCAATCGCCGAACAGTTCGGCGACCCAAACGCCAAAGGGCCGATGACCCGTGCAGTCACTCGGATCGTCACTGCAGGAACCTTAACCGAGGCCGGTTTGCTCGACGAACGGCGCGACGCCCCGGTCGTCGCGCTCGCGCCAGGAAAAGGACGCAACCGATCCCGTTGGGGGATTGCCGTGCTCACCCTCTCTTCCGGTCGGTTCGCCGCGTTCGAATGTTTGGAAGCGACCCTGGAATCGCACCTCGAACGCCTGCAACCCGCCGAATTGTTGTTCCCCGACGATTGCACACTGCCCGTCACCCCGGCGACTGCCGTTCGCCCCCTTCCCCCGTGGCGATTCCACGTCACGCGCGCGTTCGCTACTTTGACGGAACATTTTGGCGTTGCCGACCTTGCTGCGTTTGGTTTCTCACCCGAAGAAACGCCGCTTGCGATCACCGCGGCGGGGGTGGCGCTCGCTTTTGTCGCGGAAACCCAGAAAACAGCGTTGCTGCACATCACGACCTTGGCGCGGGAAACCACGGAGCAGTACCTCGCGCTCGACCCCACCACGCGCCGCAATTTGGAATTGACCGAAACGTTGCGGGGAGAAGCGTCCCCCACCCTGCTGTCGACGCTGGATTTCACCCAAACCGCGATGGGGTGCCGCTGGCTGCGTCACGCGCTGCACCACCCATTGCGCGACCGCAATGAAATCTTACGACGACAGGCGCTGATCGCGTTTTGGCGTAACGACGCACCACTGCGGCAAAGGGCGAACGAATGCCTGCGGCGGATTGCCGACCTGGAGCGGATAGCCACCCGCATCGCGCTGGGATCGGTTCGGCCGAAAGAACTCGCCGCGGTGCGGGACGCAGCTGAGCCAGTCGCGCACCTCGTTGCGCTTCTCCCCACTGCGGAAGCCGACCCGATCTTTGCGCGCACCCTCGAAGCGCTGCCACTACCCAACGAACTCGTCGCGAAACTGAATGCCGCGCTCGTTGCCGACCCGCCGCTCCTTGCGCGCGATGGCGGCATCTTTGCACCGGGGTACGACGCAGAACTCGACGAACTGCGCGCGTTGCGTGCCGACAGTGGAGCCTTTCTGCTGGCGTTGGAAGCCCAGGAACGGGAACGCACCGGTATTCCCAACCTGAAAGTGGAATTCAACCAAGTCCATGGCTACTACATCGAGGTCAGCAAAAGCCACCTCGACAAAGTCCCGGCATCGTACCGGCGGCGACAGACGCTCAAAAACGCCGAACGCTTCATCACCCCGGAGTTGAAAGCGTTCGAAGAACGCGCACTCGCCGCCCAAGAACAGGCGCTCGCACGCGAACGCTCACTCTACGCGGCTTTGATCGACTGGCTCAAACCGTTCGTGCCCGCGCTGCAAAAAGCCGCTGCGGCACTCGCCGAGCTCGACGCGCTGCTTTCGCTTGCCCACGCTGCGGAAACCTTCGATTGGCATCCGCCGACCTTCGTCGACACACCCACGCTCTCGTTTCAAGCCCTACGCCATCCGGTGGTGGAACGGCAAGTCGACCGCTTCATCCCCAACGACCTCCAGCTGGACGGTGAGGCGCGGCGTTTGCTCCTCATCACCGGCCCCAATATGGGGGGAAAATCGACCTATATGCGAGCCGTGGCGCTCGCAACGCTCCTTGCGCACGTCGGCAGTTTCGTCCCGGCGAAAGCGGCGACGATCGGTCCCATCGACGCGATCTACACCCGCATCGGCGCCTCGGACGACCTCGCTTCCGGACGCTCCACCTTCATGGTCGAAATGAGTGAAGCGGCGTACATCTTGCGCCATGCCGGACCCCATAGCTTGGTTTTGATGGACGAAGTGGGGCGTGGCACGTCGACGTTCGACGGTATGGCGCTCGCGCACGCAATCGCTTGGCACCTGCACGAAAAGAACCGTTCCCTCACGCTCTTTTCCACCCACTACTTCGAACTGACGGAGTTGGCCGAAACCCTCTCGGCATGTGCCAACGTCCATGTCGCCGCTGCCGAATATGGCGGGCGGATCGTGTTTTTGCACGAAGTGCGCGAAGGTCCTACCAGCCAAAGCTACGGACTGCACGTAGCGGCACTGGCCGGTCTTCCTCGTGAGGCCCTTACCACAGCGCGACGCGTGCTCGCAGCGTTGGAGCGGCAACGTCACCATGCGCCACCGGGGCAACTTTCCCTCTTTGACGCGAGCGACGCGATCGTACCGGAACCCAACTCCGCCTCTGCACCGCAGCAGCCCCCGGAATGGCCAGAGTGGCTCGTACCGTTGGCCGAAAAAGACCCGAAAACGCTTCCGCTTGCCGAAGCCGTGGACCTACTCGAGCGTCTGCACGAGCTCCTATCCCATACCCAACAGCCCCATTTCTGACGTTAGGAAGCGGGGACGACGGGTGTCGATTGGGCACGCCACACGGTTTGACCGTTACTGGCTTTGTCGATCTCATCGAGGATCGCTTCATGCGCTGCCAATTCGTCAGGAGCAACGGTCACTTTGGCAAGAACCAAAGTGGCGGGTCGTTGCCACTGCGTCGCAATGCTGGGCGCCCCCTGTGCATCACCGATCGCGTCGATCAGCAGCGACTCTTGGCCCCGTGTCATCGCCAGATAGACTTCGGCCAAGAGCTCTGCGTCCAAGAGCGCGCCGTGTAGCGTCCGGTGCTGATTGTCGATTCCGTAGCGTTCGCACAACGCGTCGAGTGACGCACGCTTCGTCGGGTCGTTCGTCTTCGCCAGCTTGAGGGTATCGACGATCTCGGCGGCAACCGTCTCGACCGTGATCTCCAACCCCACACGCCGCAGTTCGGCGTTGAGGAAACCCAAATCGAACGATGCGTTGTGAATCACCACCACCGCATCGCGCAAAAAGTCGAGTAAAGCGGGCGCAACTTCCGCAAACTTCGGTTTGTCCGCGAGGAACTCGGCGGTAATCCCATGGACCGCAATCGCACCGGCGTCGATCTCCCGCTCCGGATTGAGGAATTCGTGGAAATGGCGCCCCGTGAGCTGGCGACCAACGATCTCGACCGCGCCGATCTCGATCACCCGGTCACCGCGCTTCCAATCGAGCCCGGTCGTTTCCGTGTCCAACGTCACGATCCGCTGCATAGCCTCACCCTCTATCGTCCTTGCTTTTTTGCATTGCCGCGATCGCTTGGCGCGCCAACCGATCCGCCAACTCGTTTCCCTCGTTGCCGTCGTGCCCCTTCACCCAGCACCAGGTAATCGGCAGTTGCGTAGCCAAGTGATCGAGCCGCTCCCAAAGATCGCGATTGGCCACGACATTTCCCGAAGCAGTACACCACTGCCGCGCTTTCCAGCGCGGTAACCATTCGGTGACCCCTTTCTGCACGTACTGGCTATCGGTATAGAGCGTCACCGGAACGGGGCGTTTGAGCGCTTCGAGCGCGGCGATCACCGCCTGCAACTCCATTCGGTTGTTGGTGGTATGCGCCTCGCTCCCTGAGAGTTGCCGCTCGACCCCGCGCCAACGCAACACAGCACCCCACCCACCCGGCCCCGGGTTACCGGAGCAGGCACCATCGGTATAGATGATCACGGAATCATCCATCACGTGCTCCCGTCTGGTTGACGGTCGAAACGGGGCGCCGAGCCGCCAGGCGTGTCGCGCGTAGCTGCAGCTTTTGCCGCCAATTGGGTTCGATCAGACGCACACCGGCCACCCGCTTGATCGCTTCGACGAGATAGACCGAACCCAGCGCAGGAAACCAGCGATCCCCGGCCCATTCCCAGCGCTGCGACCAACGCGCGTGCCGCGCCCGTGGGAGATAGACACCGAAGCGCCCCAACCGCGTTTCGAAACCCAACACCCGCAGGTGGTCGCGCAAGCGGTGCACCGAAACCGTCGGCAACCGCGGCAACCACCCACTCAAGCGCCACGGGGACCAGGGATTGAACGCTACCCAATAGAGCCGCCCTTCGGGAACCAACACGCGATCGATCTCACGCAAAACCGCGAAAGGATCGTGCGCCACCGACCAGACGAACGGTGCCAGGACACAATCGAGCGAATCGCTGGCAAACGGCAGTTGTTCGTACTCGGCGCATACCGCCGCCCCCGCTGGTGCGACACACCACCCCCAACGCACGCGGCACAACGCCAGCGCGTCGAACGGCAACGGCCCCAGCTGAATCGCGTAAAATCCCACTGCATCGGTCAAAAACGTAGGCAACTGAGCCTGGAGCCATTCACAGACCCGTACGCCAGGCGGCGACGCAAACCACTGGGCCAATTGCGCTTGAGGAGATTCATCCATGGCACACGATCTGCAACTGGTCCCCATTCCGGCATTTACCGACAACTATGTCTGGATTGTACATGACGGTCGAAGCGCACTCGCGGTCGACCCGGGCGACGCGCAACCGGTACGCCGCTGGTTGGCGGAACGAAACGTGACGCTGAAAGCGATATTGATCACCCACCACCACGCCGACCACACTGGCGGCGCAGTCGAATTGGCCAAGGAGACGGGAGCGACGATTTTCGGCCCGGCAAACGAACCTTTACCACGCTGCGACATGCCGCTACACGGTGACGAAGTCATCGATTCGCCGGGCGATTTGCCGATCGCATTCACCGTGATCGCGGTGCCTGGGCACACCCGCGGGCACATCGCCTATTATGGCAACGGATGGCTCTTTTGCGGCGACACCCTCTTTTCCGCGGGGTGCGGTCGCCTCTTCGAAGGCACGGCCGAGCAACTTTTCGCGTCGCTCGAACGCCTCAAAGCCCTGCCGGATGACACCGCAGTCTGTAGCGCCCACGAATATACCTTGAAAAACTTGGCTTTTGCCGAATGCGTCGAACCCGACAACGATGCGATTCGCGACTATCGCGCGTGGTGCGAATCGCGGCGCGCAGCAAACAAACCGACGCTCCCTTCGACGATCGGACGGGAAAAAGCGGTCAATCCGTTCTTCCGAGTCGAGCGCAAAACGATTGGCGAGCGGTTGTCCGAACACTTCGGCACGATAGCGACGACGCCGCTTGAACGCTTTCGGCTCCTACGCGCCTGGCGCGACCACTTCTGACCCGGTAAGCATTGCGGCGGGTAACACCACGGCGCGGTTGCGTCCCGCTGCCTTGGCACGGTAGAGTGCGCGATCGGCAAGGTCGAGCAGCAACGCAGGTGAATCGACTCTAGCGGTTTTCCTGGGCAACGCGCTCGCGCCGCCGACCGATACCGTGATCGACCGCCCAATCGGGGAATCGGGGTGCGGAATACGAAGCGCGGCCACCGCAGCCCGCATCCGCTCGGCTACGATTTTGCCCCCTTCGTCGTCGACCTCGGGTAACACCGCTGCGAACTCCTCCCCGCCATACCGTGCCAAAAGGTCCCCAGGACGCTGCAACGCACCCGAGAGCGCCTGTGCGACCCGTTTCAACGCATCGTCGCCGCCCAAATGACCCCGTGAATCGTTGTACCGTTTGAAGTAATCGATATCGAAAAGCAGCAATGTCAGCGGTTTTTCGAGCCGCGCGCAGCGTCGCCACTCCTCGGAAAGCCGCGCGTCGAACGCGCGCCGGTTCGCCACCCCGGTGAGCCCATCGACATGAACCATTTCTTGCAAACGGCGATTCGCCTCGTCGAGCCGCTGCGTCAAAAGCAGCAGGCTTTTTTGCGCTTGCGCCAAGCGCTGCATCGCACGTAATTTCGCGGTGAGCACAACCGGAGAGATCGGTTTCGTCAGGTAGTCGTCGCCGCCTGCAGAGAGCCCCGCTTCGATCGCAGCGTCGTCGTTTTTCGCCGACAGATAGATCACCGGGGTCCACTCCCCGTCGCGCTCCTGCGCGCGAATCCGGCGCACCACCTCGATCCCGTCGATTCCCGGCAACAGGATATCGAGGAGCACGATATCGGGGCGCTCGCGGACGAACGCATCCACCCCGTCTTCCCCGTTTTTGGCAACGATCGCGTCAAAACCGAGCGCCTCGAGATGACGGACCAGCACCGCTGCGGTCGTTGCCGTATCCTCCACCACCAGAACCTTCATCTCCTCCCCCTCTGGCGGGCGTCCTTAGCCTTCGTGCGGATGGCCGTGCGCGCGCTCTTCTGCAGTGGCGGGGCGCACCGCCGCAATCTCGACTTCGAAGACCAGCGCCTGCCCGGCAAGGGGATGGTTACCGTCGATCACCACCTTGCCTTCGGCGATATCGGTAATCCGATAGATCACATCTTCTTCACCCGCTTCGGTGACCCGCTCGAATGCCATCCCCACTTCGATGTTTTCTGGGAAAAGCGAAGCATCTTCCACCAAGACCAGGTTTTCGTCGTAATCGCCGAACGCCTCTTCGGGTTGCAATTTCACGGTGAATTTCTCGCCAACGGCTTTGTCGTGGATCAACTCCTCAAGCCGGGGAAAGATGCCGTCATAACCACCGTGCAAATAGACCAACGGCTCCTTTCCGTCGTCGATCACATTCCCGTCGGTATCGAGCACCCGATATTTGAGGGTGACCACCGTATCTTTCGTTACCCGCATCGCTTTTCTCCCAAACCATTCGAACGATTGTATCAGCTCTGCTACAATTACCAACATGAGCCGAGCGTTTCTCACTCCCCGGCAAGAGGCGATCCTACGCTTTCTCACCCGCTTTCACAGCGAACACGGGCGACCGCCTACACGGCAGGAACTGTGTGCGGCATTCGGCTTTCGCTCGCCCAATGCGGCGCAGTGCCATTTGCAAGCCCTCGCTGAAAAAGGGTTGATTGCAATCGACCGTGGTCGCGCCCGCGGGATTCGTCTTCTGGTTGCCGCAGACGCGGTGCGGAACTCCGAACGCGGGGGTACTGCTTCACCCGCAGCGTGCGAAGCAGCGAACACCCACGGTGAAACCGGGTTGCCCGTAATCGGCAAGGTCGCTGCGGGCACCCCGATCCTTGCGACACCCCATATCGAAGCGTACCACCCCATCGCACCTACCGCGTTTCGTCCCCGCGCCGACTACCTGTTGCGCGTGGTCGGTGACAGTATGATCCATGCGGGGATCCTCCCTGGCGACCTCGTCGCCGTCCGGCAAACCCCGGAAGCGCCGTCAGGGGCGATCGTCGTCGCGCGTATCGACGACGAGGTTACCGTCAAACGTCTGGTTCGCCGCGCTCCCGAAACGATCGAACTGCACCCAGAAAATCCCGATTACGCCCCGATCCGCATCGACCCGACACACCATCAATTCGCGCTCGAAGGGGTCGTGGTCGGCGTCATTCGGCCGTCGCTTTCCTGAGTTCCCGTTTCAAGCGCGTCGTTCCTTTCTAGTGTCGCACACAACCAGGCACAGCGGCGCGCGGCAACCGAGGGGGTAATACGGCGCTTCATCGTCAACCGAACCGCTTTGACCGCAGGTTCGTCCAATGTGACGCGGCATTCGCGCAACACACCTTCGCGGAAAAAATGGAGTAGAACCGTCTCCCCTGGGCGGTAGCGTCGCAGCAGTGGCTCCCAATGACTTGGCGTGACTCGAACGCGCTCCAACGCGATCACCTCATCGCGCGGCGCCAAACCAGCCCGTTCGCCAGCACCCCCCGCTAGGACCTGCGCGACCAGCAGACGCCCCGCGTTGCGCTCGCGCTCGTCCCAGCGCACCCCCAGGTCCGGCAGCGTATCGCGTTCGATCTCGACGTCAAGCCCCATGCGATGGATAAGCTCCGTGAGGGGCTCGGACTGTGCGGTTGCAACCTGCTGCGCAAGCCAGCGCGCTAACCGCGGACCGCCATGGTGCGCTACCGCAGCAAAGATCTCACGTTCGGAAACGCCCTGCTCATTCAGACCGTATCGGTGCCACAACTCAAGCAGCACCGCGTCGAGCGAACTCCCGCGAAGGCGCAATTGCCAATCGAGCGCACAAGCTACGATCGCACCCAACGTATAGTAATTCGCAAAAAGGCTTGCGCTGTGCGCATGGGGGCGATAGAGCTTGATCCAAGCGTCGAACGACGCCTCAGCAAGCGGCTGTACCTGGTTACCCGGATTGTTTAGCACACGCGTCAGATCGTCCGACAACAGACGCAGGTAAGCCGTTTCGTCGATGACACCGGCACGGCGCAAAAAGAGGTTGTCGTAATAGGCGGTCCATCCCTCGAAAAGCCAGAGCAAGTGCGTCGGCTGTTCGCGGAAATAGTCATACGTCTGGTAGGTGCGCGGCCGCAACCGCTTCACCACCCATGCATGGAAATACTCATGGCTGAACAACCCAAGGAGCTTGAGGTAATCCGAATGCGGTTCCGTCATGCCCGGCCAGGGCAAATCAGTGCGCGCGGCCAGCAAAACCGAACTGGAGCGGTGTTCCAGTCCACCGTAGCCGTCGTCGGTGAGGTGGAGGTGGAAAAGGTAACGCGAAAAAGGGACGGTACCGAAAAAATCGGCCTGCGCTTGACAAATTCGCTTCAGATCGGCAAGGAGTCGAGCTGCGTCGAAGCGCAACGACGCGCCGGTGCAGACCACTTCATGCGCGACGCCCGCTACCGTGAAGCCGATTCGGTGCATAGGCCCGATAGTCACCGGCGTATCGACCAATTCGTGGTAATTTCGCGCTGTGTACGTACCGAAACCCCGCGCATCGACCGCCTCTGGTTGCAAGGTTGTCGCCACCATCCATTCGGGGTGCGAAGCGACCGCTGTGAGTGTGAGGCGGCACGGTTCGTCCAAAGCCCACTCAGGAACGACGAAAAGACTGGTACCGTTGAGCAACGCACGGTCACCGCTCAAAAACGCCTCACGCACCGAAAGATCGTACGCCCATACGGTATAGCGGACGGTAACGAGATCGCCCGCAGCCAAACGGGTGATCGACCAGCGGTTTTTGGCTACCTTTTCAGCGAATCCATGGCGTACGCTACCTGTTTTCGACGTCACCGTCACAGAAAGGGCGCTCAGATGACGGGCAAACTCACGGACCAGGTAGGAGCCAGGAATCCAGACCGGCAACGACAGCGAAACCGTGCCACTGCGTGGTACAGAAAAAGTGAGCGACACATGGATCAGATGATCGTCTGGGTTGGGAAAGGAAACGTGGTAGTGGATCTTCGTCATTCGTCCGCTGCCAGCCAAATCAAACGGTTACGCCCTTCCGCTTTTGCCTGATAGAGCGCCCGATCGGCCCGGGCCAATACGTCGTCGAACGCACGATCCGACGGACCCACCTCTGTGACACCAATGCTACAGGTGTACTGAATGTGATGACCAGAAAACGTCACGCGACGCAGACGAACCTCGCGCAACAGCCGCTCGAACGCGTTTGTCGGGCGATCGTGCAGAACGACCAAGGGCATCACGACACCGAACTCCTCTCCTCCCAAACGTCCCACCTCATCCATCGTGCGAAAATTGGCCCGTAACAGATCGGCGAAATCGCGCAACACCGCATCGCCAGCGCTGTGGCCGAAGGTGTCGTTGATCCGTTTGAAATGGTCGAGATCGATCAGCGCCACCGCCGCACGCTCGTGAAAAGCGCTGCGCACGATTCGCGCAAACAGCGCCTCTGCCCGCTCCATGAACGCACGGCGGTTCGGAAGTCCTGTGAGCACGTCGGTCAAAGCCAACTGACGCAACTGCTGCTCGAGCGCAATGCGCTCCGTAATGTCATGCAGCACATAGACGGAAAAACGCTCGTGCGACAACGACGACGTAAACGGGGTCACGATGCGCTCCACCCATCTCGTCGTACCGTCTTGCGTGTGAACCGCAACCAGCGCCCCACGTTTCTCCCCTGTAGTTGCGGCACCAGTTTCGAGGAAGCGATGAATAAATTGCCCAAACATATCTGCAGCTTGGCGTGCAAACAACTGCTCGGCAGCCGGATTCACCCAAATGATCCGATCTTCGGCATCACAAATCACCGTAGCCACTGGAGAACGAATCACCGCCTCGGAAAGAAGCTCCTTCCACGCGGCTTGCTCCATCTCATCGGTGACATTGCGACAAACGCCGATCCCGATGCGCGCGCGACCCGTTTGTTCGTCACGCTGCGTGATGCGTCCGCGGTCCTCCAACCAACACCACCCGCCGCGTTCGGTGCGAATTCGATAACGTTCGCAGTAATAGTCACTCGTCCCTTTGACGAGCGCGATCAAGCTCTTGCGCACTCGAGGCCAATCGATAGGATGGACGCGCGCCCGCCACGCCACAAAAGTCAGGGTGATGCCCTCCCCCTTTTGCGCAGGTAAACCCACCCATTGCGCCCAGCGCTCGTCGAGCATGGCGCGTTCGGTAGGAAAGTCGAGCTGCCAAAGCGCCAGATCCGCTGCAGCCAGTGCCCAAAAGGCGCGTTCGAAAGTCGGCTCCATCATAGAACACTAACTGCGAGGGGAAACCGACAATACCCCCATTGCCTCCCCTTCCTGATACAACGCCCGGGCGAACGCCTTCCAAATGGGGCCAGCGTGCAGCTCAACCCCCTCTTGGGCACTATGCGCCATGAGGTGCAACATCAACTGACTCAGCCCAACCAACTCGGCCAAAACCCGTTCCTGCAGTTTGGTGGAATAGAGACAACGGTGCAACGTTTCGCGATCCTGACAATGAAAAATCTCCCGTGCCAAGCGGTGAAGTGCCGCGCCATCCTCCCAGTTGACCCCTAACGCGATCAATTTGGCGGCAATCGCATGTTCCAACAGCGCCACATCGTTCTGCCACTCAGAAAGCACCATCATCGCCCCTTAGGTGAACCTCTGCTCAACGCATTTTACCCGGAATCCCATCCTCATCAGAATTTTTGCGATAATGGTCGCTATCCAAGTGATGGAGAACCGTGATGACGCCCCGCATCGAAGAACCGCTTGCCGACGCGGCAAGCTGGGCAGATTGGTTCCGCGGTCAAATCCCGACGTTGCCCCTTTTGCGCCAGTCGAAACGCAAGATCGACGAGGAAGCGACTCACGCCACCGAAATCAACTTACACCAATTGGCCGAGGTCGTCATCGGTGATCCCCTCCTCACCTTGCGCACGTTGGTCCAGCTCCAACAAAGCAAAAAAGGGGAAACGCGAGAACTCACATCGATCACCAGCGCGCTGATGATGCTCGGGATCCAACCCTTTTTGCACCAAATTCACGCGCTTCCTACAGTAGAATCCGCCCTTGCCGATCAACCGGTCGCGCTCAAATGGCTACTCTCCCGCGTCGCTCGAGCGCGAAAAGCCGCGCATTATGCGCACGATTGGGCCGTACTTCGCCGCGACATCAATGCCGAAGAGGTAACCGTTGCAGCGCTTCTTTATGAAATCAACGAGATTCTCCTCTGGCTCTTTGCCCCCAAATTGATGTTCTTGATGCTGTCGCTACGCAAGCGCTTTGCCGACCACCCGATCGAGGTGCTGCAACGCAAAGTGTTCAACACCACCGATCTCGAACTTCGCGACGCGGCCATCGCTCGCTTCAACCTGCCCACCATACTGAAAGAACTGATGAACCCCCAAAACGCGGAAAACCCGCGCACGCGGACCGTACTGCTGGCAACACGACTTGCGCGCCACCTCAGCCGAAAAGGCTGGCAACACCCCAAACTGGAAGCCGATATCGAAGCGATCGAGCAACTGGTGCATCTCAATCGCGAATTGCTCTTACGCCGCTTGGACGCACCCTACGAAGTTTGGCCCCGCTTTGGCGTACCCGTACCGCCCACATCCGAATCGAAAGACCATCCGACGAAAGGAAACGAAACGCAATGATCGACCCAGACACCCTCAAAGCCGAAATCGCACGCAACGTGGCAGCTGCACTCGCCGAAGACATCGGATCGGGCGACCTGACCGCAAAATTGATCGATCCGGACAAAGAGGCGCGCGGGCGGTTGATCAGCCGTGAACCGGCGATCCTCTGCGGCCAAGCGTGGTTTGAAACCGCCTTTCGGCTGCTCGAACCCGAAGCGATGATCCTATGGTTCGTTCGCGAAGGGGAAAGTGTCGAACCCAACCAGCCTGTGTGCGAAATCGAATCGCGGGCCCGCACACTGCTGACCGCCGAACGGACCGCACTCAACTTTTTACAACTCCTCTCTGGCGTCGCCACGCAAGTCCACCGCTATTGCCGCGCTGTGGAAGGCACCGCGGCAAAAATCGTCGATACGCGTAAAACCATACCAGGGTTACGGCTTGCACAAAAATATGCCGTGCAGGTAGGTGGCGGCACCAACCACCGCATTGGCCTCTATGATGGCATCCTCATCAAAGAAAACCACATCATCGCAGCAGGCGGTATTCGTCAAGCGTTGGAAGCGGCTCAGAGAATCGCCCCGTCGAACGTCTTCATTCAGATCGAAGTAGAAACGCTCGCGCAACTTCATGAGGCGCTTGCCTGCGGCGCGAAAATGATTTTGCTCGACAACATGTCGCTCGAAGAGATGGCAGAAGCGGTCCGTATCACGCAAGACCGCGCGGAGCTCGAAGCGTCGGGCGGCGTCGATCTCGAACGCGTCCGTCAGATTGCCGCAACCGGTGTCCATCGCATCTCGATCGGCCGTCTGACCAAAGACATCCGCGCGATCGATTTCTCATTGCGTCACGTCGAAATTTAGTCGCGTCCCCTCAGTGCATGCGCTTCGATATAGCGCCGCACCGCCTGCGCGTCGGCAGGCAACTCGGTCACTCGCTGCGGCGCCGCTTCGATCCCTTCGAACGGCGCTGGCCGTGGCGGCGCAAAACCCACCGCCTCTTGAATCGTATCGGCAAACTTCGCCGGTTGTGCGGTTTCGAGAACGACGACGGGATAGCGGGAATCGGCCACCTGCTGCGCGACGCGAACCCCATCTGCTGTGTGCGGATCGATCAATACACGGTAGCGCTTCCAGATCGAGCGGATCGTTGCCACACGCCCTTCGTGGCTGTTGGCACCAGAGACAAATCCGAAGCGGCCGATCGTCGCCCAATACGGGGTCGTTTTAAGATCGAACGCCCCTTTTTCCGCCAATTGACGCCACAATGTTGTGAGTGCTTGGGAATCGCGCCCGACCAGATCGAAAACGAACCGTTCGAAATTGGACGCTTTCGAAATGTCCATCGACGGGCTCGAAGTGACAAAAGTCTCGTCCGATCGGCGGGGGCGATAAACGCCAGTGCGGAAAAATTCGTCCAGAACGTTGTTTTCGTTTGTCGCCAAAATGAGTTGTGCAATCGGCAACCCCATCATCCGGGCGATATGACCGGCCAGAATATTGCCAAAATTGCCGCTGGGAACGGCAAAACTCATGGGATCGCCGACGCGACCGACAGCCTGGAAGTAACCGGCAAAATAATAGACCACCTGTGCCGCAATACGTGCACAGTTGATCGAATTGACCGCGCCCAAACGGTATTGGGACTTGAATGCCTGATCCGCACCCAGCGCCTTGACCACATCCTGCGCATCGTCGAACGCGCCGCGAATCGCAATGTTGTGGATGTTTTCATCCTGGAGGCTATACATCTGTGCCCGTTGAAACGGGCTCATCCGCCCCGCCGGCGAAAGCATGAAGACGCGGATGCGTGCACGCCCTCGCATTGCATGTTCCGCGGCGGAACCAGTATCACCGGAGGTTGCACCCAAAATATTGAGATAGGTGTCGCGTTGGGTCAGAACATATTCGAACAGCGCGCCCAACAGCTGCATCGCCATATCCTTGAACGCAAGGGTCGGGCCATTCGAAAGCTCGAGAATCCCGAAGCGCCCGGGCTCCAACCAAGTCAGCGGCGCAACACGGGCAGCACGCACCGATTCCCGCGCATAGGGATAGCGCGCTGCGTGATAGGTTTCCAAAACGAGTTTCGCCAAATCATCGGAAGGAATTTCGGGCGCAAATGCCGATAGGATGGTATAGGCCAACTCCGCATACGGCATTACAGCCATCTGCTCGAGCGCCGCAAGGGAAAATTGCGGATAGTACTCCGGAACGTAAAGGCCACCGTCGCTGGCAAGCCCTTCGAGAAGAATATCGGTAAATCGTCGTTGTGGTGCTTGACCACGTGTCGATAGGTAGTGCACGAGCCCCTCACAACAAAAAGAAAACCGCGATGAATTATACGTGAAGGCTTTCCGGCCCACGAAGCGTAAACGTCAAACGCCCATCTTTTGGGATGGGCGTTTGG
>Ga0116142_10000770_pt1 | contig 41083 bp, 36 predicted proteins | sample AD_UKC033_MetaG_FD_89785 | JGI IMG/M metagenome (GOLD analysis project Ga0116142, IMG submission 89785) | Active sludge microbial communities of municipal wastewater-treating anaerobic digesters from USA - AD_UKC033_MetaG | ecosystem: Engineered > Bioreactor > Anaerobic > Digestate | place: USA... | reverse complement strand
TAGGGATTTTGGGGAATACCTGAGAGGAGAAGACGAGAATCTTCGATCTCTGGCGTTACGTTGGCTCATGGGGTTTCCACGGTGGCCGGTTCAGTGGCATAGGGGAACCCCACTGCTGGGAGGATTCTCCAGGAACCCAGGACCCCAGTGATCCAGGGCTGTTTCCCGACATGCATTCACCTGCGGGCATGACATGACACACGAAAAAACGGCATCAGCATTGCTGAAGATCTATTCCACCTTGTTGGACCAGTATGGAAACCGGGGATGGTGGCCTGCAGATACTCCCCTTGAGACCATCATTGGGGCGATATTGGCGCAGAACGTGTCGTGGAGCAATGCAAGAAAGGCAATAGAGAATCTCAAGGCCGCGGGACTGCTGGACGTTCAGGTATTGGGGGACGCTGATCCCACAGAGATATCCCGGCACATCATTTCATCGAGGTATTACAACCAGAAAGCCCGGAGGATTTCTGCATTCATGCAGTTTTTGTATGCCGAGTATGGCGGGGACGTCGACCAAATGTCCGGGGATGACCTTCCCCGATTGAGGATGAAGTTGCATTCACTCAAAGGGTTCGGGGAAGAGACCGTCGATTCAATTCTCCTGTATGCCTGCAACGTTCCGGTATTTGTGGTCGACGCCTACACGAAAAGGATCTTTTCCCGGTACGGGTTCCTGGAAAAAAACGCCACGTACCAGGAAGTCCAGCATTTTTTTACCGCGCATTTGCCAAAAGAGGTCCCTTTGTATAACGATTACCACGCCCAGATCGTGAACCTGGGACACAGCATCTGCAGGACTCATCAGGATTGTCACCTGTGTCCGATCCGCTCAATACCCCCGGGTATCGCCTGTGAATATGAGAAAAACATGGAGTAAAAAGAATTCCCGGTCCATGCATCCACCCTTTCTGCCTTTTCTTACGTGAGAAGTATCGTAGATATCCCAACCCTCCTGGTTGACTGGAACACCCCTTCGCCCTTCGTTTTGTAAGAATGGTTTCTCACCATGTGATGTCCTCCAAGAGTGGACATTTGGTACATAACTACCATAGAAGGGATGGTTCTTTAAAGACGTGTACTTGATTGTGGAATTCTTCCCACCGTCAGGGAATCCCGGCATCCAGCCAACAACGCGTGAGATGATCTCCCCGGTTCACACTACAGGGACAGGAATCACGAAATAGGTGGCGTACCCGTCACCGACGTTCCTCGTCAGGTGTCCCCTGCCGGACGTATCCTCCAGGAGGACGAGGCCGCCTGGCAAAAACCGCCTCACCGTCCCATCGGTCGTCTCCATCTCCACCGCCCCGGTCATCAGGGCCAGGAACTGCCGGGTGGGGGTAGGGTGCCAGTCACCGATCCAACCGGGCTCAAACGTATAGAAGCGAAATTTCGATGCGACTCCATCCGTGGAAACATAGAACGGGGCAGCGGGTGGTGCTGCACGCACAAGATTCTGTTCGACCGTCACGGTATCAAAGCGGGAGCCCCCCTGTGTATCCGAAGATATTCTGTGATACGTTACCTTGTTAAGCTGGGGTGGGGATGTGTGTGCCATGTTTTAGTTCCTCCTTAAAATATTCGGGCAGAGCATGCCTCAAGGTGAAAGTACAAACAGAATGATGATGGATAAAGGTTGTGTAGACTGAAGCGCGGTATCTGAAGGAATTAGAGAGGATCGGCATTCTGATATCCGAAAAAATTGGGAAGGAACGGATGTAGTTCAATCAATCCCTCATCAGGCTCCTTGATGAGGGCCGACCAACGTGTCGAAATTTTTCAATTTCTTCGACACATGTTTGGGACATGTCGATGGTATCGACAGGTGAGAGGAGGAGAGTGGAATAGAATGCAGGGATACTCTTCTCTTTTCAAGGACCCCAGCATGTGAGCCATTTGACCCGCTGAAAATCACGATCGTTCGTGACGATATGAGCGAGAGTGTAGGTATGTGCATACGCTACAATTGCCGCATCCTTTGCCATGAGGCACAGTTCTTTTGAGAAATGATACATGAGGCCTGATATTCCCCGTTCATTCTCGATCATCTCAAATCCTATCGTTGGCAGACTATCGTATACATTCCCTGCGATAGTCAAATGCCTGATTATTGCAGGATCCTCTTTCAATACCCTGACTGCATCCTGGGAGGTGCATGCATAACCCTTCTCAACCGTCTCGGCAATCATGATACGGTGGAGGAGTTCATTCAGAATGGTTGCCGGGATTACTCCCTGAATCTCTCCATTCTCAACTCGTTTCACGCACTCTGTACAGAGTTTTCCATACCAGGGATGATCGGTCGGTCACCCAGTAGACGAGAATATTTGTATCAAAAATTGCCCTGGTATCGAGGGGAATCTCTTGAAGACTATGCAAGGAGATCACTTTCGGCGATCTCTTCGATAATCCGCGGATCTTTTATTTTAAGAATGCCAGAGAGTTGCTCAGCGCGGGAGCCCAGCTCCTTCCCAAGGACTGTACTACCCTTTCGTTTTGCGCTTTTTATGAGTGGTTTCTCAACGTTCCGATGCACTTCAACAGGGGGCATTTCCGTAATTCCATAGTGTAGTTGACATTCCCGTTACATAAGTGTTAGCCCCCTTACGAATCCATTACCCAAAACAAGCTAAATCATACTCCAATCTACTTTTGGGACACATATCATAAAGCCCGGATAAAAGTACAACTGGAAATACCACAAAATTCAAAAATAACCATGAATGAACCGCAAAATTGATCGTACTCAAAGGGGAATACATATTTGATCACGAAATGTACTCCCCCATGATAGTAGAGCGGAAGGACCCAAAATGGTTCCTTTTGGAACAGGTCCTGGCAGTCGTAACAACACGTCGCGCACAACAGGAATTCGCAAAATACGAGATAACGCCGATAAACTCCGCTGCAGAAGCGGTGAAAATCGCCATTGTGGCGATGTTTTTTTCAGTGGATTATGCCTTTGTTGTCCAGGAATTGAAGGAACGAAAGAAATTGCGAAGATTCATGGGAATCCACGCAGTTCCGTCGGTGGAGACGGTCTATAGCATTTTGAGTAAAATCGATGAGTACCAGTTCATTTCTCTCATCACAGGCATCCTCAATTCGTGTTGCAAATGGAAAAGAAGGCGTGGAATGAATACATTTCTGGTCGATGCCACGGCGATTACCCTCGACCTGAACTGGTTCAAAAGATCCTATTCAAAAGCCAAACTTGAGAAAAGGGAGTTCAAATGGGGCTATTCACCAACTCATGGGCATTACATCGGGTATAAGCTGACTCTGGCACTTGATTCTCGTTCTCTGCAGCCAGTCTGTTTTCTTCTTCACCCGGGATCTCCGCATGGTTCTGTTCTCTATGATGAGATCATGACAGAATTGAAAAGACGCAGAATCACGCGTATTGTAGATATTGTCGTCTTTGATAAGGGATATTACTCATACGATAACTATGTCCGTGGCATTTTAGAGTTCAATGTTGTTCCTTTGATCTTTTCCAAAAAGAAGTTCTCTGTCTCGAAACTGTTAAAGAGGCTCAACTATCCTCTCTGGATTTTTGGCAGGTCTGATACGAAGCAACTTATGATACGGTTCTCCTCACTGGCCAGACGATTGTTCACACATCTCAGGGATGAGAGACCTTTTCTGGAGAAGCGATCTCTTATTGAGGATGTGTGTAAAGCGGCGAAAAATGCATTCGGTTTAAGGAAAATCCACAAGTATACGACGAGATCTGTGATAAAGACGGTCTGTTTGAATGTACTTTTACTCGGGCTCGTGATTTCTTTGGGTTTTGATAAAAAGATCGATTTACAGAGGCTCTCTGAATGGTGAGTTGGTAAGGGGGCTATATTAGGATAAAAAAATTCCTCAATCCCCATCCGCATTCACGAACACACGCCACTCAGTACCATAAAGTGCCACAGTATCCCAGAACGTTTCTTTTGGCACAATCTCCGTTGAACCCTCTTTGAAGAACGAGAACGTCGCATAGCCAGTACGCTCAGTGTCAGAGCGATGGACAAAATCGAGGATCTCGGGGAATCTTTCGAATAATGGTTCACCGAATGCCGGCTTCCCCACGAGTTCAGAATTGGAATGATAGAGAAGGACGCCTTCAGGCTGCGCGACAGCGTACGTGAAGGGTGCCCATGTCTTTGATTCTTCTGCATAGGGTGTGACGAGGACCGAGGGGGAGAAGGCCATGCTGATCGCACCGAGGAACTCCCCGCCTGGTGAGAAGACAGGATACACAATAGCCACTCCTTCTCCTCCCTGCCTGAGGGTGAAGTATTGGCCCATTGCGGGCTGCCTGGTCGAGAGCACGTGTGCGATCACTTCCTGGTCCGCGATGTTCTGGCCGACCAGCATCTTGGAATTTTCTGGGGCTGCGGAGAGGACGGTGCCGTTGGTGTCGACGGTGATGGCACTGAGTATGGAAGGATGGGACGTTGCGAGATCCATGATGAGGGAGTCGGCCTCCGGGCCTGAAATCCCGGTGGTCCCGAGAAGGGATGCAACGTCCTCAACGGAGGAATCGAACGCTTCGAGGTTGTCCTGGAGTATACCGGTCATTCCGTTGAGGAGCTGCTGCATGAGTGCGTGCCGGATCGCGGTGGTGTCGTTCACGCCGGCGGCCTTCTGTTCCTGGAGGCACCCTGCACACAGGATCATGGTGAGCACGATCACAAGAAGGATAAGAGCATTGAACCGAGTCATTACGCAAGAGATAGGTCAGATACGCTCTTGTGTTTTGTGGAAGAAGGTGAAGGGGAATCATTGCCTTCTCGTCGCTTCCGGGACCGGCACTTCGTAACCCCATCATGTCAAGGATGATGGATTGCCCGAATTTGGTAAAACGCCAGTTACGCAGAATCCGCGTGCTTGATCAGGAGAATACTGTTAAGAGACGCCGGCTGGGACTTTGGATTTATAGAAAGTCCATGAATTCGCTTATTTTACATTGATACACCAAAGAAATGAGATTGTACTTATTTATTCTCCCAGCGTGTATACTGGGTGTGAGTTCTTACCGGATCGTCATCAGGAGACCTGCAGAAGATACACTGAAGGGTTATGATAAGGAAATCCAACGACGGTTCGTACAGAAGATCAGAAAATTATCTAAAAATCCTGACATTCATGGAAAACCGCTAAGAGGATCTCTCCACGGACTATGGGAACTCTATTTTGAACGAAAATTCCGGATTCTTTACACCATTGATTTTGAAAAAAGTGAGGTAATTATTGAGGCTATCAAGCACAAAGATGAGTTCTAAAGACCTAATTCTCCAGCAAGATCCTCAAAATTCCTCGTCGGGGCATTCTTTCTCTTCCCCTCGTCGAGCTGGATCATAAGGTCGGGGTCCGAAAGAACCTCTATGGTACGCTGCATGGATTCATATTCATCGGTGGAGATGGTAATCCATTCTGACTTGTGAGGTCCATGCACTGCCTGCTCGCTCATACTTGGTAGTAGTAGTATGTTCCAGGTTATAAATACTGATGTGGTTCCCGTCGGTTTTCATCAACAATTCACTATCTTCGGCAGATTAGTAGTGCCTCCCTATACACCTGCTTTTTTGTGAAGAGTGAAGGAGATTGTCACTCATGGCAAGGAGTGAAGGAGGGGTAGTGCTCCCCCTGGAAAAGACGGGAGGCTGGTGGTGTCGTTCACGCCGGCGGCCTTCTGTTCCTAAAGGCACCCTGCACACAGGATCATGGCGAGCACGATCACGAGAAGGATAAGAGCATTGAACCGAGTCATTACCCAGGAGATAGGTCAAACACGCTCTTGTGTTTTGTGGAAAAAGGTGAAAGAATGTGTCCCCCACCAGCACAGCATGCACCTCAACCCCTAGAGACCACCTTCGGGTCTCGGCATCTGCGGGAGCATGGCGCGGAGGTGCCAGAAGAGAAGTCCGATCGCGATGCTGATCAGCACCGCATACCAGCCGAACTCGCCAAGCATTGCCTCTCCGGCTTCGGTCGTTGCCGTGATCGCCGGGTAGAATGTCTGGATAAAGTAGTTCCAGAAGCCATGGAGAAGGGCGGCCGGCCAGATACTGCCGGACGCAAGCCGGATCCACGCAAAGAGTGTCGAGCCGCCGATCATGGAGAGGAAGAACAGCACAATCGAGGAGAACGATCCGTCGCCATATGCACCCACGACCATGAGCGGCACGTGCCAGAGGAACCAAATGACTGCTGAAATGATTGCAATCCAGGTAAACGTAGTGACCCTGCCAAGTTCGGGGACTAGCAGCCCCCGCCATCCAATCTCCTCGCCCGTTGCCGTAAAGATACTGAAGCCAAGCGAGACAAGGAGGGTCAACAATGCCGGCAACGCGAGCATGGCCGATGCTTTGTCCGGCAGGAACGGAGCAACACCGGAGATCCACGCGGTGCCAAACATCACCAGCCCGACTGCAACCGGGATCACCATCGCGAGGAGCCACCACCGGAATTCGCCGATCTTCCACCTGAATCCCCCAAGGTTTCTCTGCAATGCGAGACGGGTTATGATTGCGGCGAACGCGGGACACCACATGAGAGGGACGGTTGCGTACCGGAGCAGGCCTGAATCGATCGCCCACTGTGGCCGGACCGCGATACAATACCAGAAGATGGACGAGAGTGCGAATACCAGCACGAGGTAGACTGCAATGACACGTTTTGGATTGGCTGGCTCATGCTTCCCTGTAAGTGCTCCCATAGAAGAGTGTGGAGGGCCGGGAGATTTGAGGGTATCGGGAGAAAGCAGTGAAGCTGAATGACACCTGCGTTAACATATACTATCAGCCGGATTCACGCATTCACGATATAAAAAAACGATAGTTCTTTCTATTACAAGACGCATGTGTCCACAGAGCCGTTCAAATCCTTTCTTCCTCTTTCAACAAATGTGGTTCCCACAGTGTCCTCGTTGCGGATCAAGCAATGTTCACTTCGCTGAAGCAGGCATGAAGGTGGGAAGGGTCAATCCCCCTTCCTTCCCCTCATTCCCCGAACAACATCCCGAGATCGACCCTCTGCCAGGCACTGTCCGGGTCCTTGATCCAGACCGTCCGGGATTCCGGCAGGAACACGACCTGGTGGATGGTGGAGTAGAGTTCTTCGGGGTGATCCGGGGAGAGGACAGAGTTCACGAACGTGGCCCCGCCGTCCTCCCACCGGACGTCCCGGATCTGCATCATCCTCCTTGCATCAATCGATCCCTTCGCCTCGTCAGCCTCCCGGAGCAGCCCATCATAGCGGGATGCCGAGTGCTCCGCGGGTGGCGGCAGGTTCCAGGCAGGGTCGACAAAGTGGTTGGCGGCCGCAACAACGCCGTCGCCGGTCCGCTGGCGGGTCTGGTTGGGCGTCACCTCGTATACGGAGGCACCACCCGGCCCGGCGACGTTCACGATCCAGCCGATGTTTGTCGCCGACCCCCGGAGACCGACATCCAGTTCCGCAAGATTTGAGTAATCGAGCATGAACCGGAAGAATTCCGCGACCAGGTCAGGCCTAGTATCCTGTGCTGGATCGATGAAGCCCGCAAAATCGTCAGCGATGAAGAGCCCTTTGCTGTTCATGACGGTCTCGGCCCGGACCCCTGCAGGACCGAAGGTCGCAACCCCATTGCTGCCGTCCGAGGGTCGGTACACCACAAGGACGTTCCACTTGTTGAAGGGAAGGGCGACATCGTCCAGGTCCCAGTTGCGGGAGGCGATGACAGAACCGTCCGTCGTGTAGTTGCCCCAGGCAGAGAGGTAGGAGCAGGAGGCATCTGCAGGCGGGACCATGAGATAGATGACAAGCCCGTTATAGAGGGCTAGCACTTCATCCTGGGTCAGACCCGAGGTCTCGGCCATCCCGGAAAAGACCTCCTTCAACCGCTTCGAGTACAGCACTGACGCCTCCCGGCCGTCGGCTCGCAGCTGTTCGTTCGAATATCCGCGTTTCTCGTACGCAGAGGAGATGAACCGGTATTCCTCGTTCAACTCGGCCTTCATGAGGGCGCCGTACTGCCGGCCCATCTGCCGAAAGGTGCCGGAGAGGACGATCACCGGGTAGTCGCCCGCCTGGAGCCGGTGGCCTCCTTCGAACGAGGAAACGTACACAAGGTCCGGGCGGGCCGGAGGGAACAGGGGCGATACCGGCGGCATTGAGAGAGCCGCGGCGCTGCCAGCAAGGACGCAGAGGGTAATGAGCACCGTAATGAGTTTCATGCAAGGGCTGTTACTCTGATATGAATTATACCGTTCGATCTATATTTCCTGTTCACATCTGGTACAAGGCATGAGCATTTCCATTTCATCACCGCAAATTTAACTTGTGGTTATACTATAACCAATAGTTATAAAATAACTTAAAGTAATATATTGAATGTGACATCTTTCCGGGAAGAATCCTCACCGAGGGAATGCATCACACGGACACCCGGCACAACACAGGGAATTCTGGAGAGACGTAAATTGAAAAGTAACATCATGCCCGACGACAGAGCACAAGTCCGTGCCTGCGTCCTCTCCTGATGACGGAGTATAATACCATGAGCATCGAATCAGCCAGACTTGTATATTTCTCGCCGACAGGAACCACCCAGGCGGTGGTCCGTGCAATTGCACGCGGGATCAACCATAGCAACTTCGAAGAGCTTGATATCACCCGGCCGGATGCGAGGGTTCAGCCGTTGCAGACCTCGGACAATGAACTGCTCATTATTGGGGTGCCGGTGTACATGGGAAGAGTGCCGGCTCTCGTTACTGAATGGCTGAGCGTGATAAAGGCCCGGAACACCCCCGCAGTGTGTGTCGTCGTCTATGGTAATCGTGAGTATGAAGATGCCCTGCTCGAACTCTCGGACATCCTCATAAAGGGTGGATGCATCCCGATCGCCGGGTCAGCCTTCATTGGGGAACATTCTTTCTCGACCGATGAAACCCCAACCGCCGTGGGCCGTCCGGATGCGAACGACCAGGACTTTGCAGAAGTGTTCGGGAAGAACATATGGGAGAAACTTCGGTCCATATCCTCGCTCGACCGGATGTCGGAAGTCACAATCCCCGGCTGCCGTCCGTACCGGCAGGAGCCTTGTCATCCCTATCGGAGGGATTCGGTATTCTGGAATGTCGATTTCATCGAGGTCAGTGATGCCTGCATCCAGTGCGGGATATGCGCAGAGGTGTGCCCGGTCGGTGCCATCGATCCGGAGAATTGCAGGGCAATCGACACGGAACACTGCATTACGTGCTGTGCATGCATCAAACACTGCCCGAAGCATGCAAGGACGATAAAACCAGGGTTCGTCAGGGACGCGTCGGTCCGCCTGCACACCCTGTATGGTACTCGAAAGGAGCCAGAATGCTTCCTGTGAAAAATCCACTCCAGACAGTACCAGGAAGAACTTCCATGGATGCTACACGAAGATCTGATATGGAGCACTATCCACTCTACGCGGTCCACCCTCTCCATTCGGTCTTTCCGGAACCGGAGGACCTGTCGCCTGCACAACGACGCTGGATCCTGGTCCAGAATACCTCCGTCGTATTCCGGGATGAGCCAGCACCCGGCACCGTGGTCATGGGAGATCTGCTCCCCGAAGGACTTGCATCAGGTGCACCGGTGTATCTCGGCACCGATAATGACCTTTGCTATTATGCAGCAGAGGTTGCTTCCGGTGCCACACTCCCGCCCGGCTGGGAGACGTCGCCGGTCAGGGAATTGCACGGTGTGGTTCCGGACCGCGACATGGCATATGCCGCGTATGCCATCCGGATCCTTGACTTCGATCGCTCGAATACATTCTGCGGAAAATGCGGTGCAAATACCCGCCCTTCCACGACAGAGCGGGCACGGATCTGCACATCCTGCAGCCGCATTGTCTACCCCCGGGTATCCCCTGCCATTATCGTGCTCCTGAAAAAGGGCGAAAAGGTCCTGCTCGCCAGATCCCCCCGCTTCACGCCAGGGGTCTATTCGATCCTCGCAGGATTCAACGAACCAGGGGAGAACCTCGAGCAGACTGTCCACCGCGAAGTTGGCGAAGAGGTCGGCATCGCGGTGAAAAACATCCGGTATTTCGGGAGCGAGCCCTGGCCGTTCCCCGACTCTCTCATGATTGGCTTTGTCGCAGACTACGACAGCGGAGAGATCCGGATCGACCCCCGGGAGATCGAAGAGGCCGGCTGGTTTTCCCGCGAGAACCTTCCTCCGTTCCCTTCGAAAACGAGCATCTCTCGGGCACTGATCGAGGCGTGGCGCCGGGGGGAGGTTTGAGCATCTTTCTCATGCTGCCGGTTTCTCCAGGTAGAAAGAGGAGTCTGCAAGAAACGAAGGGTGATTCATTACCAGGGATTGAGAGGGTGTAAGAGCATGGGAATTTCCGAGCGAAGACAGCGGGAGAAGGAACAGCGAAGGACTGAGATCGTCGATGCCGCCGAACAACTCTTCTTCTCTAGGAGGTACGAGGAGGTGTCCATGGACGATATCGCCCGCGAGGTCGAACTGAACAAGGCAACCATCTACCTCTATTTCGAGAGCAAGGAGGCTCTCTTTGCGACTATCGTGCTCCGTGGCGTCCGGATCCTTGAAGAAAAATATAGGGAATGCATGGATACCCAGGTGCCCGGGATTGAAAAAGTTGCTTTGATGGGCCGGGCGTATTCCCGGTTTTCAGAAGAATACCCTGAGTATCTCCGACTCATCCACTTCTACGGGTCCGAACGGTTCTCGAGGGAGAACCCGTATACCGCAGAGATTGGCAAAGGATACGGCACCTGCCGAGGGATTTTGCAGGATGCAATCCGGGAGGGAATCGATGACGGGACGATCCGGAACGATCTCAATCCGTTCCTGGCCTCGATGTACTGCATGATCTCCTTCATGGGGATCCTCTCCCTGGAACCGAAGTGGAAACTCGTGATTGAGGATGAGGGGTTCTCCAGCGAACAGTTCACGCATGAATTCTTCCGGTTTATCACCCCCGCCCTTTCGTCAGGGGGAACACCTCATACCATGGACGAGCGTGAAGGATCCGGGCCACTGTCGGCCACCCCCGAACCGGCCCGGAAGAAGAAAAGAAAAAAATTGGAATGATTTTTCATCAGGGGGCTATCCTGACGCCGTTCCAGAAGAGTGTTGAATTTTCAAGCTCGGTCTGGTCTTCGGCGTGGACCCACCGGCCGGAAAACGAGTTCCCATCCCCTGAGAGTTCGAAGATGATATACCCGGCATCATCGTCGCTCTCGGAATACATCCCGGCAAGGGTCTGTCCCTTAGCGGTTCCGTTCAGGTGCCCGGTGAAGGGGCCTTCATCGGGATAGGTGTAACTGTAGTTCCCGGAGACTTCCTGCCCGGCCGCAGTCATGGTTACGACTGAGACTGTCAGGTTGCCATCGGTGTTGAGCCAGGTGGTGTTCCAGGTCCCGGCCCAAGAGGGGACAGCCGGAGTTGTCACCATGGGGGTTGTCGCAACCGGAGCTCCGGTCGTGGGAACAGGTGTTGTAGTAACCGCAGGAGAAGGACTCGTGCAGCCGGACGCGATCAGCATGACGGAGAGCAGGCCTGCCAGGAGAATCACATAGAATTTTTGCATACGATCATCTCCCAGAATTATTTCCGATTGCTCTTAACCCTGCTGAAGTGCGTGTCAGAACCCGATGGATTTCTCGTTCATGAGAGAACAACCTCACCACACACGGATAAACCCAGGTAGTCTTTACAAGGTTTTCATTAGATTCTAAAGTCCAGGAAAAAATTTTCCTCTCCCTCCTCTACTTCACCACGACCGGGTAGTAGATATCGCCCGCAGGAGGAAGGGAGACTGTTGCAAGGGTCGTGGCGAGGTCGTCGAGCGGATTCGCCTTGATCTGTTTTGAAGACATCGTGTAGAGCACATCGCCGATATACAGGGAACGCTTCACTTCGGATGCCGAGCTGCCGTAATAATAGTACCCGGAGTCGCCGCTGCCGTGCTGGACAGTGCCTCGGAGGGCAAACCCGGTCTCGGGAGAGAGGCCGAAGACGTAGGCCCCATACCATATATAAGGACGGTAGGCAGAGAGGGAGTGCTCTTGTGTGGCAGGTTCATTGGTGACAGCCCGGATGGGTATCACAAGGAGGTTCTTTGCCCTGTCAAAGAGGAACGCGTGGTGGTCCTCGAGTGCGGCCGAGTCGGAGCCGGCATCCCCGATCTGCACCTTGTCGATCTGTGTAGGGTTGTTGACATCAGAGACATCGAAAAGGGCGAGCTTGACCCCACTCGTGGAGACCCCTCCCCATTCATTGGTCGACGTCTCCTTGCCGATCCCGATGATGTGCGTTGCATCATACGGGTGGAGGTAATCGGAGTAGCCGGGGATCTTCAGTTTCCCAAGGACCTTCGGGATTGCCGGATTTGAGAGATCGATCACAAAGAAGGGGTCGATTCGTTTGAAAGTCACCATGTAGAGCCGGTCGCCGATAAACCTGGTTGAGTAGATCGTCTCCTGTTCGGCAATATGGGTCAGTTCGCCGATCGTTGCCATGTTGTGGTCCAGGACATAGACATTGTTGTAGGTGTACTGCCCGTATCGGGGCGTGTATACGCTTGACGTGGTCGCGACCCGGAGATTGCCGTCGTATTCATCCATCGAGAACTGGTTGTGAAGGGTGCCCGGCACCTCGCCTTTCGCACGGTAGGTGATGGCACCGTTACGGATGCCGATCTTGTGGAGGACCGTGTTAGTCTGTGCGACCTCCTGCCGGCGGATCGCGTCCTGCTCATCCTCCCGGAGACCCTCGAGGATGGACTGGCGTTCCTGCCCGGTGAGCGTGTTGAAGTCAGTCGGGATGACAGACGAACGGGCTGCCGAATCGCTGACGGCAACGGCCTTGACCGGGAGATCCTCCTGCCCACGGTAGTAGATCACGGGGCGATACTGCGGGTAACTCACGTAGAGAGCATCCTCCGAAACGTAGAGGGTGTTTCCGCTGCCCAGCAGGTAGGTCTGGGCATCCCTCTCATTCCCGCTCGCGATATCAAGGGCAGTGATCGTGGTGAACGTGTACTGGGACTCGGGATGGTCGAAGTACCAGACATCCGGCTGGATTACCGTCCGGGATCCCTCGCGGAGAGCAGGGACGATGATCGGGCTATCGCGGTAATACGGGTAAATCTGCTCCTGGGTGACCAGGTAGACGAGCGATCCGATCATCCGGGCATCGAGGTAATCGCCGTCGATCGAGTAATCTTTCACGACCGCAGGCTTTGCACGGTCGCTGATATCATAGATGGTCGCATGCGTGATGGGTGGAGAAGGAATGTAGTACGCAGGCATCATTCGTGATTCGGAGCGTTCCGGGTAGGTATCCGGATCAGGCGTTCCGGTACTGAAGAGGATCAGGCGGTCCCCGTGGACAAAGATGTCCCGGGGAGTATCTGCGATCTCGTGGGTGGATATCACCGATGCATCCGCTGCAGGGTAGGCATCGATGATCACCAGGTTCTGGCCGGAGATGGTGTAAATGAACCGGTTGTCATTCTTGATAATATCCGGCTCATCGACCCCGGCAACCTGGACATTGGTCTGCGAGTAGGGGACTCCGCTGGCCCCGGGACCGCTACCTCTGGTGGAGGGTGCAGGGATCCCCGAGGTCTGTTCCGATTGCGCCATTGCCTTCGAATCGGCACTGATCCCCACGGTGGGCACCATGGTGCGGTAGGCAGCGTCATGTTCGAAGTGTGCCATCGACTCTTCAAGATACTGCTCGATCTCGGCAGTCGAATTGAACTTCTTGATCCCGGGCGGGACCGTGGGCGTCGTTGCAGGAATGCTCATGCATCCTGCGGCAATGATTGCGACAAGGATGAGGCAGGAGGACAACAGGAGAATTCGGCGTCTGGGTGACATGGTCTCTCCCATCGCCATAGGGGAGATGAGGACATCAATCTGGCGTAAACTGCGAAAAATCTCGCAGCAATACGATCACATCGGGATTCGCTTGGCACCGATGCCAGGTCCCCTGCCTGCTGAATTCCAGTCCTGGGAATGGTGGACCCACGTTCATACTCCTGCCCCGGGAGGTGGGTGGCTACGGGAAAAACCCTGCACCTTGTCTTTGCATAATTATTTCGTGGGTGATCATATCAGTCATATCCATTCGTGTATGCAAAATACCTCTTACCGAACTTTTTTAATCACGACCAGGAACTTGAACATATTCCAAAATTTTCCTGCCTGGAGAGATTATTCATCGCACCCTGGGCAAGGGTTATATGGAGGATGCACAGGCTGTTGCTCCCGGCGATAGAAATGGTGGTAATGGTGAGGAGAATGGGAATGGTTGGTTTCTCCTTCCGATCCCTTATTATCGACAGATTGATATCTATATACACCTATAGGTTTCTTTATGCAGGCTGCCTCCACCATTTACATCCGGGAGGATCTGAAAAACAAACTCCAAGAACTCAAGCATCACCCCAAAGAATCCTACAACGACGTCATCGAACGGCTTGTGTCGCTCTCGATCGATTCCGAGCCATTGAACGACGATGCGATCCGGGGACTGGAGGAAGCGATCTCAGACATCAAACACCGCCGGCTCCACCCTGAAGAAGAGATCATGGCCGAGTTCGGCATACAATGAAGTACCGGATCCTCTATACTTCCCGGGCCCGGAAGGATCTCCGCAGATTTCCGGATATCGTCGCAAGGCGTATTATCCGGGCTATCCACACTCTTGGGGAAGAGCCATATCTGAATGTAAAAAAGCTGAAAGGTGGAGCCCTGGACCACCCGGTCTATACCTTCCGGATCGGTCTGTATCACAGGGCGATCCTTTCCATCCACGATGAAGTCCTTGTCATCCATGTTCTTGAGATCGAGGACAGGAAGCAGGCATATCGGGATTTTTAATCACGCATCCATCATCAGTGGAATTTGCCACATCAGGCAGATTTTCATCGTCTTTAGTATCGTGATCTGGCGCAGTGAAGATCTTCTGAAATGTATACCCTGTGGGTATTCTGGTATACTTCGTGCTGTAGGGATTTTTCCCACGCATGGTTCAGGTGGAACGGGGAGAATGGATAATAATTCGCGTTGCAGTGATTTTCAGAACTGGAAAAAAATCTATTCCTGCGGGTGCACGATCGCCTTCAGACTCCCTTCTTTATGCCGGGCAGTGATCTGAAAGCCTTCAACCGTGTCCCGCAGGGGAAATACATGGGTGATCATATCGGTCACATCAATCCTGTGATATTTGATCCATGTGAGCGCAGTGGTAAGATCATGGAGATCGGCCGCGTAGGAATGGGTGATCGTGACCTCCTTCTGCCAGAGGTTCCAGAGATTGATCCCGGACTGGATCTCAGGATTCGTGGGGGCGAAAAACAGGACCGTCCCCCCGCGTCCGACCGCATCAAGTGACTGCTTCACGCAGACGGGGACGGGGGCCGTCATGATCACGGTGTCTGCGCCAGACCCGCCGTTTAGTTCTTTAAATCTTTCCGGGACATCCTCTTTTGCGGAAATAGTCGCATCAGCACCGAATGTCCGGGCGATCTTCAGCCGATCGGGACTCGGGTTGGAGACGGCGATAAACCCCGCACCATTCAGGCGGGCTGCCTTAAGATGGAGGAGTCCCGTGATGCCGGCTCCGAGGATCAGGACCGATCGGCCATCCGAAGTCGGAGCGAACCGCTGCCCGCGAACCACGCACCCGAGGGGTTCGACGAAAGTCCCTTCGTCGAACGAGACCGATTCAGGAAGGTGCAGGCACCCCCGGTCCACGTTGATTGCGGGCAGCACCACATACTCTGCAAATGCCCCATACGCATTCTTGAACTTGGTCTTCTGCAGTGTTTCGCATGCAGTCGCATGCCCGCGGAGACACGCATTGCAGGTGTTGCAGGGGACATGGTGGGTCACGACGACGCGGTCCCCCACTTTCCATTTCGGATCGACGCCTGATCCAACCTCCTCAATGACTCCCGTGCACTCGTGCCCGAACGCCCCGATGCCGCCAGGGCGCCCTGCACGCTTGATCCGGTACCACTCCATGACGTCCGACCCGCACACACCGCAGGCCATGACTTTGACCTTGATCTCGCCCGGGCTCACGGCGATATCGTCGACATCCTCGATGCGGATGTCACTGTTCGAATAGTAGACTGCGGCTTTCATGCGGTTCCCCGTAGAGATGACATTTCACACTTTGAATAATTCCGTCAACAGGACACTATTTCCCGGTCAGATAATCCTTCTTCAGGCTCATGGCAAACTCTTCAGCCCGGTGAAGGTCGTCTGCATTCGGCCTTCCTTTGTTCATTCCGCCGATATATTTCAGAAAACTATATGTGTTGAATCCTTTGCAGCCAAATTCACCAGCAATCACATACCCTTTCGATTGCAGTTTTTCCCTGAGACGGGAGTGATCTTTTGAGGTCTTTGCATCTCCGGTAATGGCAGCGGTAGAGAATAAGAACGCAGTACCTGTACTGACTTTATGGAGTCTGTCGGCAAGGGAGAGCAGGGATTCATGGTGTCTTCCATAATAGATTCCTGAACCAAATCCGACCAGTCCATATTCAGAAATCTCTTCAGGATTCACCTCATCTGGTTTTTTTACCGGGGCATCAAGGATATTCGCGAGTACCTGTGCGATTTTCTCTGTGTTATGGTGATGATAGGAATATACAATGACGAGGCTCTTCATTTCAGGCACACAGGTTTTTTCTTGTTCCAGTGAACCGGAAACACTGAGTATTTGAAGGATATTCCATACTCATTCGAGCTTTTTCGCACCGGGCATGCATGCCTTGTAGATATCAAGCGCTTCCTTGACGGTGTGGTTCCCGTGGACGATCGAGCCGATTGCCTTGATCATGCCGACGGGGTTCTCGTCCTGGAAGATGTTCCGGCCAAAATCAACTCCCACGGCACCCGCCTGGATCGAGTCGTAGGCCATCTGGAGGGCCTCGGGTGGACTCGAGTACTTCCCTCCCGCCACGACAACTGCGGTGGGAGCAACCCAGTCGACCAATTTCGAGAAATCCTCGCAGTAATAGGTCTTGATGATCCGGGCTCCTGCGTCCTGGCAGATGCGGGATGCAAGGCCCAGGTAGCGCAGGTCCCTGGCCATGTCCTTCCCGACCGCGGTGACAGCAAGCACCGGAATTCCGTATTCCTCGGCGGAATTGATCATGTCGGTGAGATTGAGGATCGTCTGCTGCTGGTTGGCAGAGCCGATAAACACGCTGACCGCGACCCCGGCCGCATCCATCCTGATGGCGTCTTCCATGGAGACCGTGATCTGTTCATCGCTCAGCTCGTCGAAGAGCACGCTGTTTCCTCCCGATACCCGCAACATGATAGGCTTTGACCCGAGGTCCTCGGGTGCAATATTGGCCCGCACCGCCCCGCGTGTGGTCATCAGGCAGTCGCAATAGGGGAGGAGGGTTTTTATCGTGGCGCTCATGTTCCGGAGACCCGTCGTCGGCCCCTGGAAATAGGGATGGTCGACTGCGAGCATTACGACCCGGTTGTCCTTTGGATTGATAATCCGGTTCATCCGGCTCTGGATCCCGACATCAAGATATGCAGTTGCCATGGGGACACTTCACGAGAATTAATGACTCACAACGGTAAAGAAAGTTAGTATCATTTCTCCTCTGGTCTTACGACCAGGTACCCCTTCTCTATCAGCCAGTGGTGGAACTCGTGGGTGGTGTGCAGGCAGTTGGATGCACAGATCGCCCGGATTTCTTCATATTTTGGGGATTTCTCCACTTCTTTGTTCAGGAGCAGCTGGATTGGGCATTTCACGTCCTTACAATATTCCCGTCGCTGGTAATCGGTATACCCCTTCATACCAGATTCTTGAGAATGGAAATGAAAAAGGCTTGCGAAATGATCGATCTCACCCGCAACAGATACCTACAAATTTCATCTGGTGCGTTGTTGGTGGGAACCTGATTTCCCAGGAAATATCCTTTCCAGCACCGCAACGCACCCGTATGAGAGCGTCGCAAAAACAGACTCAGCAATAGCATATGTAACCTTACCGGCCATGATCTCAACTTCCGTATCCGGAGGCACCTGTGCATCTCCCCCCATCAATCCGAAGGCAACCAGAAGAAAGAACGTGACAACGAGAGTTGCAGGTATCACGAGGTAGGGTGTGTATCTCCTGATATATGGGCGGATAAACGGAAATGGTGCGAGTATCACCAGTGCGTTCAGGAGAAAACTGGTCAGAATCATCGGGACCCAGGTCTCCTGGTATTCTTCAGGGGACTGGGGAACTCCGCTAAAAAAGAAAAGACTGACACCGAAGATCAGCACAGCACCCGCTGCCGGGAGAATGAGCCGGGCCCCGCGGTGGGGGATCCGTTCGAGCAGAAAAAAGATACAAAGGGAGAGGAAGGCCGTTGGGACTCCCATCATGACTATGATAAGAAATCCGTTCGCAAGTATCGCGGGATACTGCCCCGGGTTCAGGATGGGAATCATGGTTCCATGTTGTATTGTGGTAGATAAATAGAATCGGAGGATATGACTGGCTTTCAGATCTTAAGAGAACACATCAAGGCGGCAGACCTGGCCTTTCAGGGATATCCTGCACAGAGAAATACTTCCTTCTCTCACCCACACGTCACTCTCACCATTATACTGGAATTCCTCCAGGGTATACTCAGACTAAAGATATATCCTGCAGCTGGCAATGAATCATTAAAAAACCTATTCGATTACGGCAGGTATTCGTCCCGGACCGGGGAAAAGACCTCGACTGCAACCGAGTCCTGGTGGATCGTTGCCGAGTGCGCAACATTTCCGGGAATGTTCTATCTGTCCCCTGGCCGGATCTCTGATTCTTTCTCGCCGATCCGGAGCGTGATGTGCCCCGACACGAGATACCCTGTCTGCTCGTGGGGGTGGGTGTGCGTCGGGAGATTTGATCCCATGTCCAGCCGGAACTCGGTCATGAGTGTATGCTCCCCAAAGACGAGTGTCTTCTGCCTGATGCCGGGGAGCGACTCCCTGTACCCGGTCTTGGTATGATGGGAAAACATGGAGAACAATCAGGGGGTTGGCCGGTTGAACCGATAAAGAATACTGTGACGTATCCCATGTTTCATGATCATCCGGAGTTCCTCATGTGGTGAGGCACTCGTTGATGCAATCCGGATTCTCCGGGGAGCAGTCGAATTGTACATCGAGACGTTTGCCGGGAAGGATATTGTAACCCGGGGCACGGTGATTTCCGGGTAGAATTGTCTGGAAATAATTCCAACCTGGAAATTTTATCCAATAAAATTAATAATCTTTTAAGAATAGTATCCCTTCATGTCGAAAATACGCACATTCTTCTTAATTGGACTGCTTGTCCTTCTCATTGGCGTTGTTGTCGGTGTTGTTGGTATGGTAATGGCAGATACCAATCTGTTGGCCTCCTCTCAATTCTTCCTCATCATCAGCATGATCATCATGTTGTGGGGATATGTGATCACCCTGGATAATATCGACAAGAATGTCGCCCGTAACGTGGAATTGATGAAATCACTTCTCGACACCATGGATAAAGGACAGAAATAGCGTTGTGAGGGTGTGTATTTACGCGAGTACTGCACTTCCGGAATCATCAGGCGGCGCTTTTTTCTGGTACTCCCGAATCGTGAATGCCTGCAATGAAAGCAGAAAATATAGAAGGACGACCCCCCCATACTCCTTCTCTTGATGGACCATCCGCCTCCACACGCCTTTTCCCGCTCACCGGTCGAGGAGGTCATATGTCGCTGCACTCTCGGACGTGATGCCGGATCACTCTCCATGAGTATCCCGGGACCCTACCCTGGCTGGCCGCACATCAGGGAGAGGATCAGGGAGATGATTGCCGGTGCAGAGGATATCTCCCGGATCACCGGGTGCATGCTCCAATATACCGACCTGATCCCTGTCCCTCAGAGTATGGACCTGCCCGGGATGAAGGATATCGAACAGCTCCTCTCCGGGAAATACAATTGTCACACTGTACAGGACGAGGTCATGCTTTTTCGCACACACATCCCCGGCACTGCGGGATCAATCCGTTCACATCTCAACAGGCCCGGAAAACCTGTGTGGACCCTGGTTTTTTCTATTCAGACTGAAGGACCGGCCAGGTTTGCCTCATGCGAAGACCTGTTGGACTGGTTCGACGATGCCCGGGCCGGGATCCACGCACTCTTTGACATCATCGTCCCTGAAGAGATCATCCAGGCTCTTAAGTAATGCATCCCGGCAAGGGTCTTCTCCGGAGATTTGGGGAAAATTTGTCTGAAAAAGGCCCGAAGCAGTGGTGACTGCCGGTCACCTCATGTATTCAAAAGGGAGCTGCTGGTACACTTCCCGTGCCACATGCCGCAAGGGAATTCCCAGTTCCCGCGCAATCTGTTTCAGATCTTCATACTCGGGTTTGACCGCAATGACCTTTCCGAGGGACCTGGAGATTTTTATACGCACGGTAAAAGGTTGATTGCGAACCAAAACCCTGATCTTTTCGTTCACCCTGTCGGCGACAAGGCGGGGCTCCTCGCGTATCCGGACACCCAATGTCCCGGTCTCATCCATCAGGAGCCTGACGAGCGGGAGGTAGTCCTCCCGGGTGGTGATCACGGACAGCACATTGACAGGGCGGTTCTTCTTACCCTGCGCGGACGTGATAAAGACATCCACCGCCCCGGCCGAAAAGAGTCTCTCGCGCGTATACCCGATCGTCTCGCCGTCCACGTCATCGAGGTTCGTTTCGAGCAGGACGATCCGCTCTTCAGTCAGATCATCAATCTCCCCCTCGACGACCCGGAGGATGCGGCAACTGGATCCATGATCCCCTGCACCTGCACCATACCCGGTGCGCAGGGGGGTCATGGCCGGAAACAGGGTTACCACGCGGGCAAGATTCGCAAGCAGGGCTGCACCGGTCGGTGTCGTGAGTTCCATGGAGAGAGCACTATCGGATACCGGCATGCGGTGGCGTGCGCAGATCTCAAGGGATGCCGGGGCAGGCCCCCCCACGTCACCGCCTGGAGTATGGATCAGTCCTCCGCCAAGGGCGGGAGGGGTGGTATAGATGGGGCAATCCAGGAGGCCTGCTTCTTCAAGGAGCGCGAGAGGGCCGAGGATATCAAAGATCGTATCAAGAGATGCGAAAGTCTGGCCCGTTGCGGTCTCCGGGTGAAACCGGTCCTTTACCGAGATGAGATCGTTGAGAATAGCATGCGCCATCGCCGTCCCGGACGGCGAGAGCCCGATGGTGGAGATAACCTCGTTCAATTCGCGTGAAACATCAGTGCCAGGCCCATCATCCTCCACTATGGCTACCGAAATACATGCGGCACTGCATGGCAAGACCGTCCGCTCAACCGAGATTTCGAAGGTGGAACAACGGGAAAGTCCCGTGATTGCATCAGCAACTTCCTGAAGGGGTTTTTCCGAACCGGTGAGATCGCAAAGGGCAGCACAGAGCATATCCCCTGCAACCCCCCCGGTCCTCGGATCAATGAGAAGCGCCTTCATTCATTGTGGCGGGAACGGTTCATTGATCTTCGCATAGACCCGCTGTGCAAGCTTGGCAACATCCTTTGCCTTGTCTCCGGCCCCCGGGATTGCCCGTGTCAGGAATGCACCGTCTTCTGCCTTGTCGGCTGCCTCGCCCGCATCCATTCCAAGGATTGCCCCGACTGCAGCAGGGACGGTGATGTTGATGATAGTATGGCCGATGTACTGGAGTTCCTGCGTAAGGACTGCACCGCAGAAGAGGGCGACCGGCCAGTCCGGGTTGTCGCGGTTCTTTCCCTTCAATGCGAAATCGGGCACCTCCTTTCCGCTCAGGTTCTCGACATGATACTTTTTCCCGTCAATCGTGACATCGTACGAGACATTCGAGTCAAAGCCCCAGTATCGTTCGGTGAACTTGTCCGTGCGACGTCCATGGGGCTTGATCGCGGTGAATTTGAGCTCGATCTTTTTTCCGGTAAATGCGGACAGGATCGCCGAACCCCGGCGCTCCACGTAATTCTTGCGCTCCTCATCGAGGATGCGGGTCGCGTCGGCCACAGATTTCCCGCCCGTGATGATTTCGTAGGTATGGGCAGCCCGGCGGTAAATAGCCCGGTCCCGCACGCCTTCCGAGGCAAGGATGCAGGCCCGCGTGATCTTCCCGCGTGTCACCTGCTCGGCCTTCCGCGAGATGGTGTTCAGGCCGCATAGGGCCATCTCGGGGTCGATGAATGATTTCATCTTGTAATCACGGATCACTTCGGCGACCGCGAAGATGTCGCCATGGTGTTTCATGAGGAGGCGGAGCGCCGGCACGCAGTCGCCTTCGAGGTGGCCGAGCGGCGGGTTGACGGGACCCCCCGAGAACCCTGCCCCGATCATCGGGGCTTCTTCAAAGGCGGCGAAAATCTCTGAGAGGGCCATCGATCCGATCACCGAAGGGCCGCCAATATCCTTGAGGATGAGCCCGAACTCGCCGATGATTTTGGCCGTGTCGTACTCCTCGTGAGTTCCCCGGATGTGAATCTTTTCTGGCAGTTTCGCGGCATCGCGTGCTCCTTTTCCCGCGAGATGCGATGAATCGACCCTGCCAAACTTCCCAAACTCCTCGCCCAGGAGTGCATCGGGGTGCACTATCTCCATCGTGACCGCCGCGCCGATAAGGGCAGGCCAGAGCGCGAGTGGGGTTATCCCGGTGCCCGCCATGCTCTTCATCATGGCGAGCGTGCCTGCATGTGCGGCATTGTACGCCAATTCAGGGATGTTGTAATCCTCACCAAGTGCGGAGTGGCCATAGATTGCCCCGCCGGAGATGAACGGGGGGAGCATGGAGCCGTCCACTTTCGTGAGCTTCTTGTCCATCATGGCTTCGTAGATCGCGAGGTATGCCGGGAACGACTGGATTCTGTGGGTGGACTTGCCGGTGACCAGCGCAATCGCACTTGTCCGGGCTGCGCCGGCATGCATCCGGGCAATGGCGCCGAGTTTCCTGTTGCCGAGAGGAACACCCGACCGTGCACAGGAACCCGAAAAATACGCGAGTGACGCGACAATGAGCGCAGCGTTCTCGGGAGCGGCCCCGGCACTCATCGCAGCCCGCACCGCCTTCTGAATGACCACATCGAGGGGGAGCTCCCCGACTGATGCATCCACAACAGTCATCCGCCCCATCAGGCTCATCTCCGGGCCAGTGATAGGGCAGAAGAGATCCTCGGCGATGGAATTGGCAGCTGCAAAGACCGGGATGACGAGGGCGCCATGTCCCCTGGTCGCGGCTTCGATCTTGTCGTTTGTCATAGAGTCGGGCTCAAAGGTTGAGGCCATCGTGGCTGCAAAGACCACCTTGTCCTTGTCATACGTTTCTGTTTCCATCTGCATCACCCTGTCAACAGTGCACAGTTCACAATCAAGCGTATTAATAGGTTGGGCGACAGGAGATGAGCGCGCAGTTGTCCCGGTCGGAAAAGGCCTGCGGACCTGCGTTGCAGGAGTGGTTACAGAGAATGAGGCAGTTTTGGCCATCCCCGCACGCGGCCTTATCCTTTCGCAACTCTCTTGAAAACCCAAGGAGCGGGAAGCACGCGTGATACATCATCCTGGAATCACTTCGCCTCTTTCGCACGCACATGCAGCGTGAATGTCGTCCCGTCCGCCCGGTCCAATTCGATGGTCCCGTTCAGCTGGGTAACGAGGGATTTCACCAGGCGAAGGCCGAGTGTATCCGAATTCTTCCAATCGATCTCTGGAGAGATCCCCACGCCGTTATCCTTCACGACGAACCTGAAAGTGTGACCATCCACCTTTCTCCCCTCGATTGAGATCGTCCCCTTCCTGCCCGCGGGGAAGGCATGTTTGAGGCTGTTCGAGACAAGTTCTGTCATAATCAGCCCGAGGGGGATGGCGGTATCGATATCGATAGGGAACGGATCCATGGTGATGGTATAGGAGACCTGGTGGGCCCTGACATCGTAGAATGTGAAGAGATGGGAGACCAGGAACCTGACATACTCTCTGAAGGTGATCCGGGAGACCTCCTCGGACTGGTACATCCGCTCGTGAACAAGGGCCATCGACTTGATCCGGTTCTGGCTCTCCCGGATGGCGGCAAGGACTTTCTGGTCCGTGATATATTTTCCCTGGAGGTTCAGGAGAGAGATGATGATCTGGAGGTTGTTTTTTACCCGGTGATGGACCTCGCGGATCAGGACTTCCCGTTCGTGCAATAACCTGGTCAACTCGGCGGTCCGCTCCCCGACCCTTTGTTCGAGTACCTGGTTCAGGGACCGGATCTCGGCCTCAATCAGTTTCCGATCCGTGATGTCGGAGTACATTGCAAAAGAGCCGCGGAATCTTCCATCAGCGTCGAATACCGGAGTTACAGAGGAATATATCCAGAGTGGCATTCCGTCCTTCCGGATCAACTTTCGCTCGAAGTGGTCGGCGATTCCCTGCCGCTGCCGCTCCTTCCGGGCAAGAGAGTCGGGGAGTTCATCCCTGTCCATAAACGTTGAGATCTCTCTTCCCACCATCTCCTCGCGTGTATAGCCGAGCAAGTCGGCCATCCTCTGGTTCGCGTAGGTGATGTGAAAGTCCTGGTCCATCTCCCAGATCCCTTCTGCTGCGGTCTCGACCATCCGCCTGAACTTCTCCTCGCTCTTCCTGAGCGCTTCACTCGCCTGGATTCGGGAGATATCGCTTCCCATCTGGATCGCGAGAGTCGAGATGGCCTCCTGTATCACCTGGGGGAAGGTCTCCCGTGTGTGGGACGCAAGGTTCAGGCAGCCTGTCACCCTGCCCTGGTGCACGAATGGCACTACTGCCAGTGCCCTGATTCCTTCGCTCGCACGTGCCGGCGAAGGTGGAAACTGGAGCGATGAGAAATCCCCAAAATAGGGTCTTCCCTGCATCACAAACTCGGTTTGCGGCGAGTCCTGCATGTGATACTGCTCTTCGCGCACAAATGCCTCCGAGAGTCCTGTCGAATATACGAGGCTGAGTCCGCTATGCTCGTCAACGAGGAAGATCCCTCCGGCGTCCATCCGGGTGAGAGCGAGGACATGGTGCATGCATTCAGGCAGGATTTCACTGAGGGGCGCGGGCGATGAACAGAGGGTTGCAATGCGGTGCTGGATTTGGAGGAGCTGCTCCCTCTGTTTTCGCTCGGTGATGTCGGAGAGGAAGTTGAGGGTTGCCGGCCGGCCGTTCCAGGGGATCACCGCGACTGATATCTGCACCCACGTCTCGTACCCATCGGTCCCTGCCAGCCGGAAATCGTATATCGAGGGGAGATCTTCGCCCAGCATGCGCCGTTTGTATCTCCCGACCACCATGTCCCTGTCGTCGGGATGTATGTATTGGCCGAATGGTTTCTCCAGCAGGTTCTCAAGGGATTCACGGGTGAGAAGGAGCGCTGCGGGGTTCGCGTAGACGATCTTTCCGTCCTGGATGACCACCACTCCTTCGGCAGCGTTCTCGACAAACGTGCGATATCGCGCTTCGCTCTCCCGCAACGTGGTCTCTGCTTTAATGCGGTCAGTGATGTCCTGGTTCGCACCGTAGGTCTTTATAAGGGTTCCTGATTCTCCTGCGACTCCTGCAATACGGACGATGATAAACCGGACCTCCCCGTCTCTTCGGACAATCCTGTGTTCAAGCTGCGAGCTGAAAGAAGGGTCCGTCGACTTCAACGCGTTCTGGACCTCTTCTGCAACGAAATGTACATCATCCGGGTGGACGAACCGCGCCGCATACTCCTTCGACGACATCTGGTATCCCCCTTCCTGTGATGCGGTCGTCCCATACAGCGAGTAAAAATTGTCGTTAAACGTGAACATGTCCGATGCCACGTCGTATTCCCACATGACAAGATGCGAAAGGTCCATGGCATTGGCGAGCTGGATCTGCTTCTCCCGGATGGCCTCTTCGCTGCGCGTTCGATCGGTGATATCGCGGGCTATCCCCTCGACGGCGATAATGTTTCCTTCATTATCGTAGATGGGGTGATTGATCTGTTCTGTCCAGATAACGGTGCCGTCTTTCTTCTTCCACCTTACAACGAGCGGTTTTTTGTATACACCCGGGTCATGTGCAAGTGACTCAAGGAGATGGCGATCATCTTCAAATACAAGTTTCCAGCCAATGTCCGGGTCAGCATAATGCTCTTCGGGGGTGTATCCCACGATATTCGTGGAGGAGGGGGAGACATAGGTGAAACCCCGTATGGGGGTGAATGTGTAGCGGTAAATCAAATCCTTTGCGTTCTCTGCAAACCGGCGGTATCGTGCTTCACTTTCACGGAGGGTCTCTTCTGTCTTTTTAAACCCGGTGATATCCCTGATGGACTCGATCGCGCCAGTCAGCCGGCACCGGGTGTCATACAGGGGTGTGGCTTTCCCCCATAATACGACATCCTTCCCCTGCAATCTTGCATTCGAAGCCTCTGCCTCCAGGAACCTCCCTTCTTTGCGGACAAATGCGTACCTCGATGTGGTCTCTTCATCCGGCTGCATCGCAAGGTCAATAAGGATCGGGCGGCGCTCTCCGTAGAATGGGATGGCATATTCATATTTCCCCTTTCCTATCATCTGCGACGCCGGAGCTCCTGTCATCTCCTCGATTGCCTTGTTCCAGGCAATCACTCTTCCCTCCATATCGATGGCAAACGTTGCATCGGGTAAGAACTGGATGATCTGTCGCAGCCTGTCCTCGCTTTCAAGCCGGTCATGCTCAGCCCGGTGCAGTCCGACTGCCCTGGTAATCTTCTGTGCTAAATCTGCATACTGAACCTTAGGGTCTCCGCTTTTCTGGACATAGAAATCAGCCCCGTTCTCATATGCCTGGATCACCACCTCTTCCCTCCCCTTTCCGGTGAAAATGATGAACGGGATTTCGTTTCCGGATGCACGGAGTGCTTTCAAAAATTCGATTCCATTCATATCCGGCATCTGGTAGTCCGATACTATCGCATCATAGGAACCATGTTTCATTTTTCCCAATGCGGCGGATGCTGATTCAGCAGTATCGACCGAAAATAAGCCTGATTGTTCAAGGGTGCTTTTTACCAATTCACAGAAGTGGGGTTCATTATCGACAAAAAGAACTGATATCAAAGGAAATCGCCCCTAAAATAGTTTTTATTCAAAAAAGGATGCCTGCCCATTTTCTAAAATCCACCTGGTGAATTAATAGATACCTATTTGCGTCTTTTTTTTACACCCCTTTATAATTTACGATATTATTTATTTGTCAAAAAAATCCTGAACATTGGGCTCGCCTTTATTGACCTCACCAGAATATGCGACGCATATCACATCTCTGCACAGGGGGAATTATGAAAAAACATCAGGTTATACTATCCCCTGTTCAGGCAGCCGGAAATTTGCCTGCCTGGACCCTTCCTGTCGGATGGGCAGGAGGAGGAAATCTCCCCTTTCTCCCTCCCAACTCTCCTCTCCCAAGGAGAAACACGGTATTTTCGTCCACCATCAGGAGCGTGCGGGGAGTCCGCCAGCGTAGCGGTAATAACTGACCTTCACCAGTTCTGTGGTCACAAAGAATGCTGCCACCAGGCCGAGGATGATCGCGAGGGCCCCGGGTGAAGGCGGCACAAAGGAGAAGAGTGCCTGCCCTATTGAGGTGTAGGGGAGAAGAATGGTTGCGGCCGCGGCGACAGTCGTCAGGGCCAGGACATGGATCGAGGGGCGTCTCGCCCGGTAGAAGGGAAGTCTTGTCCTGATGGAGAAGAGGAAGACAAGTTCGGTCAGGATGCTCCCGATGAACCAGCTGGTCTGGAGCACCTGTGCCCCGTCCCCGACGAAGACCGCGAAGAACGCAAAGTCATCGACTGTGCTGATCACGCCAAGGAGGGTTGCAATCAGCACGATCTCTTTCAGGTCGTACCTCCCTGGCAGGCGGAACTCCGCCTCATCGACGGTGTCAGTGGCGATCGAGATCATGGGAAAATCGGAGAGGAGGTTCACGAGCAGGATCTGGATGGGGAGCATCGGGAGGAACGGGATGAAGAGCGAGACAATGGCAATGGCGTAGAAGTTGCCGAAGTTGGATGCAAGCGTCGCCTTCAGGTACTTGACGCTGTTTGCAAACACTTCCCTCCCGCTCCGAATTCCCTCGATGATCACTTCAAGATCCTTCTGGAGGAGGATGATGTCGGCTGCCTCGCGGGCGATGTCGGCAGCGCTGTCAACGACGAGAGAGACCCCGGCACGCTTGAGCGCCGGCGCATCATTGATCCCCTCCCCGAGGAACCCGACAGTGCAGGTCCGCTGCAGGGTCTCGATGATCTCGAACTTCTGCTCCGGAGTGATACGGGCAAACACCGCGTGCTCCTGTATCACCTGTTCCCGCTCCCCGGGGGGAATCGCCGCAAGGGCCGATCCTGTAACGACCGCCGCCGGGTCTTTGAGGAGGCCGATGCGCACGCCGACCGCCCCTGCGACTTCGGGGCTGTCCCCCGTAATGATCTTGAGGGCCACGCCAAGTTCGCGGGCCATCTCCACCGCACGAAACGCCGAGGGCTTGATTGGGTCGGTGAACGCCATGGCGCCGAGGAACTCGAGGTCCCGGACATCACCCGGAGAAATTCCCGTCTTCCCAGGTGGAAGGGCCTTCTTCGCTATCGCAATTGTCCGTTCCCCGGCCAGCCCGTTCCGGGAAAGCCAGTCGGCAACTGCCATGCGCCCGGCGTCAGGGAGAGAGGGGGAGAGGCGGAGGATCTCTTCAGGTGCCCCGCGGATGACGAGGACGGGACCTGCGGGCAGGCTCACCAGTACCGCGTTCCACCGTGTCTTTGGGTCGAAGGGGATCTCTGCAAGCCGCTCCGATGCGAGGATCTCCCCGGGAGAGAGCCGTGCGGCCGCGTCGACAATGGCGATATCGAACGGCTCGGTCTTCTCTTCAGTCTCCGCGACTGTGAGCAGGGCATAGGAGAGGAGGGCCGGGTCTGCCCCAGGCGAGAGCCCGGTGACGGTAAGAATGTTCTCGGTGAGTGTCCCGGTCTTGTCGGAGCAGAGGACATCAATGCTCCCGATATCCTCGATTGCAGAGAGCCGTTTGACCACCACGTCGTGCTCTGCAAGCCGGAGCGCCCCGCGGGAAAGCGAGACCGTGGTCACGACAGGGAGCGCCTCAGGGATGACGCTGACCACAAGGGCGATGGAGAAGACCACGAGCCCGACCAGGTCCACGGATCCCCCCTTCAGGAGAATGTTTGCAACGAACACAAAGACAAGCGTGACGAGAATCATCCGGAGGATGAACTGACTGAACCTCCCGATCCCCTTCGAGAACTCGCTCTCCTTTGTAGTCTCGACGGTCATCTTCGCTATCGTGCCCATCGCGGTCTGCGCACCGGTCGCAAGCACCACCGCGACCGCCTCACCGCCAACCACCGTGGTCCCGGAGAAGCAGAGATTATGGCTCCCGTAGACATCCACAGGCACCGCGTCAAGCGTGTCAGGGAGCTTTGGTACCGGCACAGATTCACCGGTCAGCACAGTCTCGTTCACGACAAGGTTCTGCGAGGTCAGCACCCGCACGTCGGCTGGAACCACGTCTCCTGTCGTGAGCCTGATAATGTCCCCAGGCACAAGATCCCTCGAGGCACGCACCTCCCACCGCGATTCCCGCAGCACGCGGGTTCTCGGGGTGATGAACTGTTGCAGGGCCTGGAGGGCCTGCTCAGACCTGTATTCCTGGTAAAACCCGAGGAGCGCATTGACGAGGACGAAACCCAGGATGACCACCCCGTCCACATACTCGCCGATGAGGATGACGATGACCGCGGCAACCAGGAGGAGATAGATGAACGCCGACCTGAACTGCCGGAGCGCGATCTCCCACCAACGGACCTGGTTTGCAGTGATCTCGTTGTATCCTTCCTTTTCGAGCCTCCGGGACACCTCATCCGCCGAAAGCCCCCGGGCAAGAGAGCTGCCTAACTGCGCCAGGACCTCTTCTTGTGAGCGCGTGGCTAAATATTTCGTATCCGGCCGGGTTGATGCCATCGTGAGAGATCCTTTTGTGTGAGGAAGATCTTCAGTATCCTCTCCCGTTTAACCTTCGCATTCCCGCAGGCATGCCATATGGGGGGATGCCGGAAACAGACCCCAATGGGGAGAGAAACAATAGCGAAAACCCTTTCACCACAAGTGGAAAGGCAGGACTTCAAGCCAGGAACGCATGCATACAATTGATGCGATGCCGGAACCTGCGGATGTATGCCAAAAAAGAGAGAGAGACGATGGTGTTCTCAAATAGTACAGGACGGCGTCCAGCTGAAAGGCCGCTGGGGAGACGGTCCATACCTCATGTTCCGAATCTCCGAGGCGAGATCGGCCATTGTGGAGGGTTCGTTCGGGTTGATACCATCCAGGCTTCTCCACTGGGCCGCGTAACCGGGAAGATTTCCCGGGGAGACGGGGGTAAAGTAATCCAGGGAGTTCCCGGAAAGCCCTGGTTTCGATGGAGTCACGAATCCCGCTGCAGCCGGTGCAAGAAATAGGGTTGCGACCAGCAGCAGGGCCAAGATACCTGCCACTTTTCTCTTCATTTCAACATTTGTCGAATTTTGCCATTCAAATAGTTTCAGGTCTTACCATCCCGGATACCGCGCAATCTCTCAATCGTTTGAATCGCATGCCCGGCAAAGCGCAACCTTGTTGACCTGTGTTCCAGTGGAGATCCTAACCAGATGGATGAAGTACACCTGCAGCAGACAACAGGGAATCAGTGAATAATCCTTCTGTAGCATGGCCCTCCCGGGTCCGGAACGCCGACACCCCGGACTCTTCCTTCGGAGATTCTCTTCCCATCGCGTGTGGGAAATAGAGAGAAAGGACTGCCGTCCTGGTGTAAGGGGGGACACACCAGGCGTATCCGGCAGTGTGGGGAGGATAGATCCACCCTTTTTGTCCGGTTATTCCTGCAGCAGCCAATAGGTATACCTCCATGCCCACTGCAGTGTCAACTGGTATAACTGCTGAAAGCAAGAGTGTTTCGATTTGAGCTCCCTGTATGGACATTAAAAAAGGTGTGATGATTTTCGTCGGAAAATTGCCGCCATCCTCCCGGATCCTCGCCGGAACACACCCCGTAATCGACTGAGTAGGGAAGGACAGGGTCCCGCACCGTGTTGCATGGCATCACACCCACGCATCCCGACCTGGCCTTGTGAATCCATTCCGTTTCCTGCAGGAGCAGTCCACGACCTGTCCTCTGGTTCTCCCCAAATCCCCACTCCTCATAAAAATTCAATACACCTATATACTTCCTCGCAAATGGTTCTCCATCAAACCCGGATCAATCCGGAGGAGATGTTTCTATGAATCCACACCGTACACTCATCATCCTCTTCCTTCTACTGGCCCTCTGCGCCTGTTGCCTCCCCCCCGCGGCAGCTATCCTCCCGTCATACTGCTTCCGGGGGACCGTGACCGACCTGTCGCGTTCAGACAACACCGTCACTGTCCTCGTGACACACAAGTGGGGCTGCGAGTACTTCGACGCCGCCGCGACATGCAACTGGAAATCGATCAGCCCGCAGATCCTTTCGGGCACCGCACCCACTCCCGAGGTCTTTGATTATGTCAGGATCGGATCATCAGTAGAGGCAGGGAGCATCGGGTCGCAGGGTGAACGATGGGTCGGCATCGGGGTCCTGACACCCTCGTACTCCTCCGAGCCCCTCCATGCGACCCGTCTCTTCGGGGACCTGGGCATTCTTCGAGCCCCCCTTGCATCCAGGTACAGCCTGGCGGTCTTTACACAACCGGACTGCGGAGAATGCGCTGGTGCGGTATGCGTGGCACAGTCCACAAACGTCACCATCTCCCGGGACGGCCTTGAGATGCTGGCCGTGACGCTTCTCCCAGGAGAGGAGGTAATCTGCACGGACCCTGCGGACGGGTCTGGCGTCACCCTCACGTTCGTCTCCGGGCAGGCATCGGTGAACCTCTGCCCTGACACGCCTCCCGGGATGTCGGGGGTCCAGCCTATCTCGGTCTTCGTCGTCCACGTCAACCAGGGAGGACCGGGGCCCAGTCCGACGAGGACCCCGGTCTCCACCGGGTTTCTGAGCGTGTCCTCGATCCCTTCCGGGGCAACCATCATCCTTGACGGGGTGTCAAAAGGCTCAACCCCGAGGACAATCTCCGGCATCGAACCAGGGGTGCATGCCCTTGTCCTTGAAAAGGACGGGTATGCGCCATACGAAAGAGACGTGACCATTTCTGCCGGGAGACCGACAACAGTGACTGCGACCCTCACAGCTACCTATGGGAGCCTGCGGATCCAGTCCTCACCGTCAGGGGCAGCTGTCCTCTTCAACGGGACCGCCATCGGGTCTACCCCTCTCGTCGCCAATGATCTCGAGCCGGGAACGTATGCTGTCTCCCTCTCGAAGACAGGGTACGAGACCGCCAACCGCACGGTGGCTGTGACGCCGGGAAAGGAGCAGCTCCTTTTTGTCGCACTGTCCAAAAAGGCGGACGGATCCGACAAGATCGATGCGTTCATCGCGGCACTCCAGGATGAGGGCTTCACTGTCCAGCAGGGGAAGTTCGAGGCCTTCGATGTGCTCGCCATGTACGATGCCGGCGTCATCCCGAGCTGCTACGGCAATAACCCGAGCACCCCTTACCTCGTCTACAAGCTTCCGGGTTATCCCGGTCTTGCCCAGGGGGGAAGAGTATCAGATGCACCCATCAGGCCAGATAACAAAGGCCTCTGGCTGGATTACTTCATGGAGCCAAACGAGGCAATTGTCTTCGTGGGATCCACCCCTCCAGAGGTGAAATACTACAGCTACCGGAGTTATATCGGGACCCGCTGGTTCACAGAACTGGATGATTTCGAGCGTATATTTGCAAGTCTCGGCGACACTGTCAATAATTATCGCATCAATGTCGGCACGACACCAGGCCAGTTCACACCGGGCCCCTACGAAAAACCCGTGATGATCATCACTACCGGTGACATGGGTACAAACAATCTGGTCCGGAAGGCTGCCCTGAAGGCAGGGTACCCGACAGGGATAATCAATACCGATATCATCCCTTCAGGGCTCATCCGGATGGGCCTGTCGAACACTTCGGACACCATCACATTCATTCACCGACTGGCCTTCTTTGCCAACGAGACACGGGGGAATGAGTATCTGAACGGCACTCCGGGCTATGTCTTCAGGCTTACACCGAACACCCCGCACACTCAACAGCCCTATGGTGTGCCGCGGCTCATCGTGAGGGGGACAGGCGACACCCATGAGCTTGACCTCCTGAAGACACAGGAGGCACTCCGGGATGCCATCGTCGCCAGGTACGGAAACGGTATGGTCGCAACCGCGAACGAATCGTATATCTGGATCCTTGAAGGGTATGATTCACTCCAGCGGGAATCCGACGCTCTTGGGGATAACCGGGACGCATTCTACCTGCGGAACGGTGATTACCTCCTCTCTGACGATGATTTTGTCATCGTTTACGGTGTCAACCACCAGGCAACCGGAAAAGTGGTCTACACGAACATCGCGGTCTACGGGACCGAAGCATTGAACGGCGTAGTTGCAGTCACTGATGCCGATATTGCCGGTTCTGCCAATTCTTACCTCCCAGGAAATCCCAATGCCGGCCTCTTCTATGTCTGGAAGTTTGCACGCCACTGCAATGGCGAGGTGGGATGCACCGAGATCCCGTACTGCTGCGGCGGCCTCGGGATCCCGGCGGATGTTCCGATCCGCATCGGGTATCGGACCTATGTCGAGCCGGGGACAGGGATAGGGCCGACCTGCACCGAGATCCTGTACGACCAGGCAATTCACTTCTCTCCAGTGTGAGAGATCCATCCCGGCCTTTTTTCGTAAATGTTGGATTGTGAATTGATCGACCAGCGAGATTCCAACCAGCTCCTCCTCACTGACGAGCAGTCGGGGGAGTTTCTGATCTAGGCGCTGGACGGGGCTGCGGGGAGATGCCCAGTATCTTCATCATGTTGATATTCGCACAATTTGGGGGGAAGACTTCATTGACCTTCAAGGACTGCGAGATGCGTACATCGGTGGCAAGGGCAAGACGGACTGGTGACGTCACAGTCAAGTCCGGGTACGGATTATCGATAAGTGACTTGCGCCCGGCCTCCCCCCACTGCGAGTATCCGGGCTTGCGTCATCTACTTCTCCTAATAGATCAGGGACACTGACCTGGAGGGTCCGGAGTTCTGCGAGCAGTGCAGGAGGCGCATAGGAATTCTGGGGAAAGCCGCGGAGAAGCCGTCGGCAGTGTGGATACCTTATACCCTGCACCCGGTCCTTCGCCCTTCCCTTCTATTTACTTCATCACCCGTTCAAGGGCAAGAGCCCCGAGCTGGGCCATCGCTTCAGGGACTTCCTTTGTCTCCAGGGAGAGCACGGCATCTGGATTCTGGAATGCAAATGCCAGTACACCATATACGAGGCCATGGGCTTTCATCGGCACATAGTGACCAGTTCCCCCGACGAGGGTTTCGGTGCCCTGCCCAGCGACCTCCCCGTTCTCGTAGACCCAGCGGGCGATGGTCAACTCCTTGTCTGAAAAAGGATACTCCCTGTCACCAGTTGCCACCCTGATACCGTGATCGTCCGGGACAAGAATTGCGACTTTACCGGGAGCAAAAGCCCGCATGTGTGTTGTCAGGATCTCCAGGACTTCCTGGTAACTCTCTGTGTCAACGAGATCCTTGGAAAGACCGGCAACCGCAGCAACCCTGGCCTCGCTCTCCCTGATTTGGGGGATGAGGTACCGGAGCCGGTTTGCGAGGTGGCTGATGATGATCGCGATGACGACGTACCCGGCAAACGAGATGAAATATTCCCAGTCAGAGATATTCAGCGTGAAATAGGGCGCAACAAACGCAAAATCAAAGGCGAGAATGCTCACAACTGCCGCGAATAATGAGGCTTTCCGCGAGAAGAACCAGGCACTCGCGACGACGGGCAAGAGTTGGATAATGATGAGGTTTGCCGTGCTGATTGTCCCAAGCAGCAGGTGATTCAGGAGTGTAACTGTAAGGATCATCACAAGGGTGATGAGATAATCCCTTGGAAGGAGATGCGGGATCTGCTGCTCAAGTGGGATCGACGGCGCCCCCTTCGGGTCGAAGAGGATGATGTCGATCCCTGGAGAGGTGCGCATGATCCGATAGACCGGTGAAATAAGGATGTCCAGGCCGCGGGGTTTGCCGAGCATGATCGTGGTCACGTTGTGATGGCGAGCATACCTGATGATCTCGTGGGCGACGTCCTCCCCGCGGTAGATCAGGATCTTTCCCCCTAGTTTCCTGGCGGTGTCCATGGCATCAGAGAGCCAGGCCTTCTCCTGTGGAGTGGGTGGCCCTTCCCGCTCCTCCTCTACAGAGAGTACCACCCATTCAGTATTCAGCCGCTGTGAATCCCGGAATGCTGCCCTGACCATGGCCTCCGCGGTAGGGCCCGGGCGGATGGCAACAAGGAGGCGCTCGACTGCGGGCCATGGACCTGAAATGGCCCGGGCCCTCATGTGGGTCACCATCTGGCGGTCGGTCCGCTGGGCGAGGTACCTGAGCGTCAGCTGCCGGAGAGCGATCAGGTTCCCGGTTGAGAAGAAGTGGTCCACTGCCTGGGCGGCCATGTCACCAAGATACACTTTTCCGGCTTTCAGGCGTGCAATCAGCTCTTCGGGAGTGAGGTCGATCAGCCGGATATCATCCGCGAGGTCGAAGAACGTGTCAGGGACTGTCTCCCTGACCTGGATGCCGGTAATCTGGGAGATGGCATCATTCAGGCTCTCGACATGCTGGATGTTCACTGTGGTATAGACTGAGATTCCGGCTCTTAGTATCTCTTCAATATCGTGATAGCGCTTCAGGTGACGGGTACCCGGGCCGTTGGTGTGCGCCAGCTCATCGACAAGAACAATAGAGGGTTTCCTGTTGAGAATGGCATCAAGGTCCATCTCGCTAATCGAGAGTCCCTGGTACCAGACCTGCTGCGGAGAAAGTGTCTCCAGGGACGCGGCAAGCGCATCGGTCTCGATACGCTTGTGCGTCTCGATGTAGCCAATGACCACATCTGTCCCCTCAGTATTCCTCTGGAGGGCATCCCAAAGCATTGTATAAGTCTTGCCGACCCCTGCAGCATACCCAAGATAAATGATAAGCTTCCCGCGATGTCCAGCCCGCTCTTCGGCGTTTGCAAGAGGAAGCAGGTCTTCCGGTGCCGGTCTGGCCCGATCCTTGTCCCAGTCGCCGGTCATGGGACACCATGCTCATCAAGTGCCCTGTTGAGGGCAAAGACGTTCACATAAGGATGCCCCTGGGAGAGGGGATCCGGTACTGCATTCTGGTACACCAGAGCCATGACTGCATCCTCGTCCATTCCACGTGCGTGCGCAACGACAGGAACCTGCAGCAGAGCGGCATCGATGGTGAGGTGTGGATCAAGGCCGCTCCCTGAGGATGTGACGAGATCCCCGGGCCAGGGCCCCGAAATCCCGAGAGTTTCAAGGTGGCGGATTCTCTCTTTCACCTTCACCAGCAGGGCAGGATTCGAGGGGCCGAGATTGGATCCCCCTGATCGGGTGGCATTATAGGGAGATCCCGGTGTTGAGGAGGGGCGGCCCTCAAAATAGTGCGGGCCGGTGAAGGGAAGCCCAATCAACTCAGATCCCATCACTGCACCACTCCCGTTCCTGACAAGGCTTCCATGAGCTTGGGAAGGAAATGCGAGCTCGGCAACACACGTCACAAAGAGCGGGTACACGATGCCGGTGATGAAGAACAATATACAGAACAGGAGAATTGCCGTCCGGAGAGGTCTCTGCCAGGTCACAGGGGCATCACCGCCGAGATGAGGATGTCGATACCCTTGATTCCAAGGAATGGTGCCACGATTCCGCCGAGTCCGAAGATTACAAGGTTGTATGTGAATAACCTGGCAGCAGGCATGGGCCGGAACTGTACTCCCCGGAGGGCAAGGGGAATTAAGAGTGGGATGATGAGGGCATTAAAGATGACCGCAGAGATGATGGCGGACTCGGGGGTTGCCAGTCCCATGATATTGAGCACTGCGAGCTGCGGATAGATGACTAGGAACGCCGCCGGGATGATGGCGAAGTATTTCGCCACATCGTTTGCAATGGAAAACGTGGTGAGGGCCCCCCGGGTCATCAGGATCTGTTTACCGATCTCCACGACATCGATCAGCTTGGTCGGGTCAGAGTCGAGATCGATGATATTCGCAGCCTCGCGGGCCGGCTGGGTTCCATTGTTCATGGCAACCGCGACATCTGCCTGGGCAAGCGCCGGGGCGTCGTTTGTGCCGTCGCCTGTCATGGCAACCATATACCCTTCATCCTGGTACTCCTTAATCAGCCGGAGCTTGTCATCGGGTTTTGTCTCTGCCAGGAAATCATCGACCCCCGCTTCGGCAGCGATTGCTGCTGCCGTGAGGGGGTTATCCCCTGTGATCATAACTGTCCTGATTCCCATCCTCCGGAGGTCGAAGAACCTCTCCCGGACACCGGATTTTAAGATATCCTTGAGATGAATCACCCCGATGACCGAATGATCTTTACTCACGACAAGAGGAGTGCCGCCGGTCTGGGCTATCCGGGTCACCTTCGAAACAAGGTCCGGGGGGACCTCTCTTCCTGCCGAGGTCACCTCGTTCGTGATGGCATCGGTGGCACCCTTCCGGTAAGTGGTCCCGCCGATATCCATCCCGCTCATGCGTGTCTGCGCCGAGAACGGGATGAACACGGCGTGTTCAGGAGGACAGGTAGTGGGACATCCGGATGCACAGGCAAGGGAGATGATGCTCTTTCCCTCCGGGGTCTCATCATCATAGGATGCACAGTATGCCGCAGTGACAAGGTCCTCGTCGGCCATGCCGTCGACCGGGATGAACGCGACAGCCTGCCGGTTCCCGAGTGTGATGGTGCCGGTCTTGTCGAGCAGCAGGATATTCACGTCCCCTGCCGCCTCGATCGCCCTCCCCGACATCGCGATGATGTTTCTCTGGAAGAGGCGGTCCATCCCGGCGATCCCGATCGCGGGGAGAAGAGCAGCAATGGTGGTGGGCGCAAGGCAGACAAAGAGGGCAACCAGGACTGCAACATGTACGGGGCTCCCGCTCCCAGACACCGCCGCACTGTAGGCAGAGACCGGCCATATGGTCGCTACCACGAGCAAGAAGATACCTGTGAGAGCAAAGAGTAGGATCTCGAGCGCTATTTCGTTCGGGGTCTTCCTCCGGGTTGCACCTTCGATCATCTGGATCATGCAGTCGAGGAAAGTCTTTCCAGGCTCCGCGGTGATCCGGACGATGATTTCGTTGGCAATCACCGTGGTCCCCCCGGTTACTGCACTCCTGTCCCCTCCGGCTTCCCTGACAACAGGAGCAGATTCACCGGTAATCGCTGCCTCGTTGACGAGAGCGGCTCCCGCGATTACTTCGCCATCGCTCGGGATAAGATCGCCGGTCCTTACAAGGACGAGGTCCCCGCACCTGAGATCCGGTGACGCCACGGTGGTAACTGGCGCTGATAAGGATTGAGATTCTATTTTATTCGCAGTCATGGTAGCCCTTGATCGCCGGAGCGAGGCCGCTCGTGCCTTTCCACGCCCTTCTGCAAGCGATTCGGCAAAATTCGAGAAGAGCACCGTCAGCCAGAGCCAGGCCGAGACCATGCCGACAAAAAAGACGGAACCTCCTGCCGGGACGAAGGTCTCGTATAGAAATATGAGTGTCGTCAGAATTCCGCCAATCTCTACAGAGAACATGACCGGATTTTTGCACAGTCGCCTCAAGTCGAGGTTCCTGATGGCACTGACTGATGCATCCCGCAACAGTGCAGCATCAAAGGCGGTGACCGGCGTCACCCTTTTTCGCGCCACGTCAGAGCCCCCCTGCAAGAGCGAAGTGTTCTGCGATGGGCCCCATCGCGAACAGTGGGAAGAAGGTGAGCGCCCCGATAATCAGAATCACTGCAATCAGCCAGAGCACGAATGAGGGAGATGCCGTGGGAAGGGTCCCTGGTCCAGGGGGGATAGTCTTTTTCCGGGCCATGGTACCCGCAAGCGCCAGCATAGCGATCGCGGGGACATATCTCCCTATAACCATGACGACTGCCCCGGAGAGAGTGTAGAAGGGCAGTGCGGCATTGAGTCCTGCAAAGGCACTTCCATTGTTGTTCGCCATCGATGCGAATGCATAGACAATTTCAGAAAGACCATGAGGACCGGGATTGAAGATCCCTAAAAGGCCTCCCTCGATCACTACACCGATTCCCACAAAGACCAGTACGAGAATACCCGGGATGAGGATGGCGATAAGAGCCATCTTCATCTCGAAGATCTCCACCTTCTTTGCAAGATACTCAGGGGTCCGGCCGATCATAAGGCCCGCAATGAACACGGCAACGATTACAAAGGCAATCATGGTCGCAAAGCCTGACCCTACGCCCCCGAAGACTACCTCCCCGAGAAGGATAAGGAACATGGGGACCAGCCCGCCAAGCGGGGTGAGTGAATCATGCATGGCGTTCACGGCCCCGCAGGCAGTCGCAGTAGTCGAGGTGCTGAAGAGTGCCGTCCCGGAAAGCCCGAACCTGACCTCCTTTCCCTCCATCGATACCCCGGGCACGTCCTGCAGGGCGCGGGATGGATTCCCCGACAGTTCAGAGGCATACATGGTCCCCAGTGATGCGACAAAGAGCATCATCATGACTGCATAGAGAGCCCATCCCTGCCTCTTCTGTCCGGAAATTATTCCGAAGGTGAACGGCAATGCCGCGGGGATGAGAAGGATAAGGAATATCTCGAAGAGGTTGGAGAACGATGTGGGATTTTCGTACGGGTGGGCGGAGTTGGCGTTGAAGAATCCTCCTCCATTCGTTCCGAGCTCCTTGATCGCCTCCTGCGAGGCGACAGGGCCCATTGCAATAGTCTGACTCCCGGTCCCTCCATATCCTGTCGTTTTGAGTGATGGATCGAAATTCTGGATCACTCCCTGCGAAAGGAGGATGAGTGCTGCGATGCATGCCAGGGGGAGGAGGACATAGAGAACGGCCCGGGTCATATCGACCCAGAAGTTCCCGATCCTGTCGGTCATCTTCCTGGTATGCCCCCGCATGACGGCTATCGCCACGCAGATCCCGGTGGCTGCAGAAAGGAAATTCTGTACGGTCAGGCCGAGAACCTGGGTGAAATAGTTCACCGATGCTTCGCCGCTGTATACCTGCCAGTTAGTATTGGTCACAAAACTCACGGCAATATTCAGGGCATCAATGAGAAAAAATCCGGGGACCTGCTGGGGATTGAGCGGTAATATCCCCTGAAGAAGGAGAATGAGGAAAAGAATAAGAAATCCAAGTGCATTGAAGATGAGCAGGTCCCGTGCATATCCCTGCCAGGACTCTTCCTGTTCCGGGGAAGTCCCAACCAGCCGAAAGAGTGCATGTTCAATCTGGGAAAAAGGTGCCCATGTGAGCGATCCGGAAAACACCGCTGCCAGGTAGCGCCCCGCAAGGACTGCGGCTCCAGTCACGATGATGAGGAACAAGATAAACAGGGTTACATCGAAAACGGGATTTGCGGCTGGCATCGGGGGGCTCCCTCTAATCTCTGGTTGATGGTGATTCCATGTTCCTTAGAAGGATGCTTCCTAATTCATTGTTTAATAACTTGTCTGTGAGCCAGCGAAATACCGGGAAATACTATTGATAAATTAAAGTAATAAGTGCTGGATTGTGAACTGAATAATACTATTAATAATCATATATAGTCCCAAGGGACCTCACATTAAAAGAAAGTCTTGGTTTTTCATCAAAGGTTTATTCAGCTCCCGTCAAAAAGCTGGAAGCACTGAAGGAAATTCTGGTGGTTCTTCCATACAAATATCTTAATATACAAGGAAAACTATTTCCTTCCACCCAGCTTAAAACTGGAGGCCTCCCTCTTGTTCAGGAACCGAGAGGAGAATCTGAACGCAAAAGTGAATCAAGGGAGGGAGTAGAGAGAGGTGAAGAGAATGGCAACGAAAAATATTG
>Ga0116142_10000768_pt1 | contig 41126 bp, 32 predicted proteins | sample AD_UKC033_MetaG_FD_89785 | JGI IMG/M metagenome (GOLD analysis project Ga0116142, IMG submission 89785) | Active sludge microbial communities of municipal wastewater-treating anaerobic digesters from USA - AD_UKC033_MetaG | ecosystem: Engineered > Bioreactor > Anaerobic > Digestate | place: USA... | reverse complement strand
TTCCCTTCCAACTTCCGAACCGTCGGCAAGAAAGTAGGACACGCGGCCATCAGTACGCACATACGGCGGGTTCATTGCTTTCTCCGACCTACGATACGGTGACACGAGCCGGTGGCCGAACTGGACATGTCATGCGGAACCCGGAACTCCGGGTCGATGTCCGCTCGTCGCTCGTGCGAGTTCCCATCAACTGTAGAACTCGAGAATGGCGCCGTCAGGAGTCCGAACGGAGAATGATGTCACCCTCCCATAGGGGGCAACGACCAGTGTCATGGGCGCTGAGTAGAGCTTGACGCCTCGCTCCTGCAGCGCGGCCGCATACGCCATGGCGTCGGCGACCGGGAAGCGGGCGCACAGGTAGCCGATATTCGGGGCAACACAGCGGTCGGCGAAGTCCTGCCCATTGAGCTCCTTCATCTCGAGAAGCTGCACCGAGCCATCATTGCCGCCCTCCGGGTGCACTATGCCGATCCGGCGCCTGACCTTGCGGGCTATATTGCCCGGGATCCCGAGCATGTTGCGACCCGGCTCCTCCGAATCGTCAACTACGCTGTCCACCAGCGTCTTCCAGCCGAGCTTGTTCACAAAAAAGTCGCGGCTCACATCATAGTCGCGGACGATCTGCATCGAGTTGAAGGCACGCGACATGCCCGTAAACTCCGGAAGTGTTACCCAGACTCTGCCAAAGGGCTGGAGCAACACCATCACGACTCCGTCCGGGCCGATCACCACCGCCTGACGAACCTTGAACTCACCCCACTGATACTCGGTCGGGGGACCATTGGCCGTCCAGCCGGCACGCTGCAGTCTCTTGTAGATGGCAGGGGTGTCCTTCACGTACACATTCACGTCGAAGATTCCACCGCTGTCCCACGGATGCTGCGACGGCCGCATCGGCTCCGAGTCCAGGCCGTGAAACCGCACCAACCTGATGAAGCCGTGATCGTCGTTCTCGGGCCTCATCAGCACCTGTTCGACCCGGCTGCACCCCTCGGGAACGTGCCACGCCTTGCGCTGCTCATCCGGTGCATCAGGCAGGGGATGGGCGCTCCACCGGCCAACGTCCATCAGGGTCGAGCGCAGATGCTCCATGTTCCACACCGCGATAACGAACTCATGCGTGCCGACAAACATTCCTGCTTCTCCTAATGTGACGCGACGTGGAGGCTCTTGCCTGTCTTCAGAATCTGTAGCGGGCGGTTGCCAGGATCGTTCTCGGCTCGGTCATGAAGCGCGGATTGATGACCGAGAAGCCGAAGCCGGTGAACCAGCCCTCCTCCTGCAGGAGATTCTTGCCTGCCACCTGGAAGTCCCACTGCCCCCGCTCGTAGGCCACGTAGGCGTTGAGGAACTCGAGGCTCTTGACGTGAGCGATTGGCGCGTTATCCGGTGTCGCGAAATACTCGTCGCGCTGATTGAAGTCGCTGCCGAGGCGAAGCTCGCCGCCCGCGACCGGGAGCGAATAGTCCACACCGAATGTGAACTCGTAGTCGGGCAGGCTCGGCGGATCGTTGTCGATCAGCGACGCGATGTTCGAATCGGTAGTGAGGTACTCGCCACGATTCAACGCGCCGTTGCCCCAGATCTGCAGGCCGCTGATCGGGCGCCAGGCGAACTCGATCTCGATGCCGGCGATCTCGACGTCGTAATTCTCGATGAGGAAGCCGCCATCGAGCAGATTGACGGTCTGCTGGCGGTCATCGATTCTGTTGACGAAACCGATGAGGCCGCCGCGAAAATTCCGACCAAGATCGGCCTTGGCGCCGATCTCGTACGCCTTGGTCACCTGGGGCCCAAACGGCGTTGCAAGCTGGGTCGCCGTCGATGCGAGGCCGTTGTAGCCGCCTGCCTTGAATCCCTCGGTGTAAGACGCGTAAAGCAACACGTCATCCTTCAGTTTGTAGCTCACACCAAGCTTGGGCGTAAACCTGCTGAAGCTGTCGTCGCTGATCGCGGGGTTGACGCCTACCGAGGCATCGAGACTCTTGTCCTCTTTCGTGTAGCGGCCGCCGACTATGAACTCGAGCTTGTCCGTGGCGTCGAAAGTGAACTCGCTGTATGCGGCGTACGCATCCGTCTCCGCACCGTAGACTGTCGTCGACGGCGCAAAGAAGATGACATTGCTCAGGACCTGGTCTCCCTTCTCGTTGAAGTAATAGAGGCCCGCGATGTAGTTGAGTCGCCCATCGAGCAGTCCGCCGGCCGCCTGGAATTCCTGGCTGAATTGCCGGTGGTCGGCGTCGCTCTCGCGGACGAACAGCGCGAGCATTGTGGCGGGGTCCCCGCCGAGCAGATTGCCCGGTACACCACCCGAGAAGTCTGTCAGCCAGAGATCGTCGAGCTTCGAATACCCGCTGATGGACTTGAAGGTTCCGCCGGCATAGTCCATCGACAGGTGCAACGCGCCTCCATATTGCTTGGTCTCGGTGGTCGACCGAACCGGCGAGAGCGTGGTGCGGTAAGACCCCGAGATCGGCACGATCTCGCCGTTGTCGACGATCGTATTGATCGCGAACTGGCCGTCGCCGTCCGTGTTCATGAGGAACACGCTGGCGCGCGCGTCGAGGCGATCGCCGCGATAGACAAGATCGGCTATGCCGCCCTGGAATTCCGATTCCCCGACTTTCTCGCCGAGCGTGGGGTTGACCTGGCGGCCGCCATCGCGCTCGCGCACCATGCCGTTCACCGAGAACGCCCAGTCGCCGTTGTCATCGAGCGGAACGGAAACATAGCCCTTGAGGCGCCGTTCGTCCCAGTTGCCGAAGCCGAGCTGGACTGATCCCGAGAACTCGCGCGTCGGCACTTTCGTGATGATATTGACAGCGCCGGCCGAAGAGTTGCGGCCATAAAGGACGCCCTGCGGACCGCGAAGCACCTCGATGCGCTCGATCTCCGCGAAATCCACGAGCGCACCCTGCAGGCGGGCGTTGTAGATGTCGTTCGTGTAGAGCGCGACCTCGGGCTCCGACAGGATGAAGCCGCCATCCGTTATGCCGCCGCCGCGGATGTAGACCCTGAGTGTCGAGGATCCGGCGGTCTCTCCGGACAAGTTCACATTGGGAGAAAGACGGCCGATGTCGGTGGGGGAGGTAATCTGGCGCGACTGGATCTCCTCGGCGGTTATGGCGGTCACGCTGAGCGGCACATCCATGAGTCGCTGTTCGACCCTCCGGGCCGTGACATAGACTTCCTCGAAACCGCTGCCGCTGGTGCCGGCGCGGGTTGCCTGGCTCGCTGCAGGAGACTCCTGATCCGCAACGGAGGCTTCCTGCGCGAATGGAGTGGCCGACATGGTCGCAAGCACGACAGCCGTGAATACACACCTCGTCTGATTGCACCTCATAACGGAAACCTCATCTGGCAGATGGAGTAAGTAATCGCGTTCCGTTTCACCACGTCCCGCAAAACACTCGCGCATCGACGAAGCCAAGCGTGCGTAGCGTTACCGGCGACCGAATATATAATCCTTACTGACAGGCAGACAACATCGATTTAGTATGCATCTTTTGCATACCCGACCGAGGCGTTCACGATGACGCCTAGGCTGTTCAGCGGGGCGATCGGCACCCGGCGACCCGAAAGTGAAATTCCTCGGATGTTGCCAAGGCATCTATTCTGATGCAGCATCTGCCACAGCTTTTATATGCGTTTTTCGCATGGCGCTGAACAATGGCTATCGAGATGCAGCAATTGACGCATGTTTGCGCGGTGGCCGATCACGGACAGATCGCCGCGGCCGCCCGGGCAATTGCGATTACCCAACCCGCGCTGAGTCGCAGCATCCGCAACCTGGAGGAAACGCTGGGGGTCGCGCTTTTCGAGCGTTCTCGCCAGGGCGTCGCGCTGACGAGCTACGGCATCACCTTCCTTGCCCATGCGCGGGCGATCGTCAACGAAGTGACACGAGCTCAGGAGAGCGTGGATGCGCTACGCGGGCTTGCGACCGGCCGGGTGAGCCTCGGACTGAGTGCAAACTTCGACAAGTACCTGCTGCCCGAAGCGCTTGGTACGCTGCTCACCGCCAATCCGGGTATCTCGGTCGTTTCCATCACCGGGTTCTATGAGGATCTCGCGGTAAGGGTACGAACCGGCGAGCTCGACTTTGCGTTCGTCCTCTTGCCGGTTGTCCACGGCAATCCTGATCTGACCGAGGACGAAATCCTGTCCGTCAGATATCACGTCTACGCCTCCGTCCACCATCCGCTCGCGCGCCGCCGCGCGCTGACTCTCGCGGACATCGCTGCCTACAACTGGGTCATGCCGGACCAGCCCTCGATACGGATCTTTGATCGCTACTTTGAGACCGCGGGACTCCCGCCGCCGCGCCTCGCAATCCGAACCACGTCGATGACGTTGCTGCTCGCGACCATTCAATCGTGTGAGCTGCTGTCGATGTTGCCGGATCACATGATGGAGCATGAAGTCGCCGCTGGAAAAGTCGTCGCACTCGACGTTCGCTCATTGCCGGAGGAGAAGTGTGCGGCACTCGTGTACAGGACCGGCGCGGTTCATTCGCCTGCGGCCCGCGCATTGATGGACACGATCCGCGATTACTGCGCGCGGCGGGCCGAGCGCGCAAACGGCAACGAGACCAATCCCGCATCCTGCCAGGTTCCCGCAACGTAGCTGGTTCAGGTCATGAGCCGTGCGCGCGCTCGCGTGGCGGTATAGAAAATTTGCATAGCGTGATTCACGAATCCAACTTGTAAGATGCGGCGACCGGGCATGCTTCGAGAGGTGTGCGAGCGCGTGACATGAACCTCACGATGGGCTGCCGAATACTTCACCACCGCCGGAGTGGCATGACTGACTGCAAGCGCAGCGGGATTGCCGATTCCGGGCTCCGCGCCGATCAGGAGGCATGATGGACATTGACATCATTCTCGAGCCGGACCTGACGCCCGCGCAGGTCCTGCAACTCGGACAGGCCGCGGAACGCTACGGTGTCCGCGCACTCTGGACCTCCAATTACTTTGCGCATTGGGACGCATTCCTGTCGCTGGTGCCGCTGCTGTCGTCGACAGACAGGCTGCTTGTCGGGCCACTGGCCGTCAGCCCCTTCGAGATGCACCCGCTCAAGATCGCCAACTCGTTGCTGTCCCTGAACGAGATGAGTGGCGGGCGCGCGGTCATCGCAGTGGGCGCTGGTGAAGGCAATATCGACGCGATGGCGCTGCAGCGCCCGGAGAAGATCGTGCGCGCGGTCCGGGAGTCACTCGAGATCATCCGTGGTGCCGGGCGCGGGGGTCTCGCCAACGGATATCAAGGCGAGGACTTCAAGGTCAACTTCCCGTGTGCGTATGAATGGGTGCATGCGTCGCCGCCGCTGATCTACGGCACGGCTTATCGCGCGCAGATGATAAAGATGATCTCCCGGGTAGCCGATGGCGTGTACATCGGCTGTACGCCGCCGGAGGTCATGGCCGAGGCGATGGTCGAAGCCCGCGCGGGTGCAGCGAAGCGCGCTCCAGGTATGCCGCCGCTGCGTGCCAACACCTTCTGGGCGTGGCATCTCAAGCGGGATCGCCGCGAGGGCTATCGTGAATCACGCCGCGAACTCGCATGGCGCGCGCGCAAGCTCGACGCCGAATTGCTGGCTCATGTACTCGATCCGGACGAGGTGCAGCTCGTGCGGGACAACTACGACAACTGCGTCGCCGCCTGGTTCGACAGATCAGGCCAGATAAAGGGCATGCCGCAGGAGATTCCGGACCGGCTGTGCGAATACTTTACGTCGACCGGAGGTCTTGAGGACCTCGACCGTGAGATAGCGCGGTTCCGGTTGTTCGAAGAGGCGGGACTCACGGAAATTGCCTTGCGCCTGCACGACGACCCGCATGAGGCGCTCGATATCATCGGCCAGCACGTCATTCCGGCATTGGGACGGTCCGCCCGCTGACGCCCATGTGCCACTACGCAGTGTGTTGAGTGCCGATGATTCAGGAACGGCACGCGCCAATGGCAACAATCAGGTAGGTGATTGGATCATGTCGGAGAAGACTGGCAACGACGCGGCGAAGCCGCGCAAAGTCGCAATCGTAACTGGCTCGGCGACCGGTCTCGGGGCCGCCGCCGCGGTCATGTTGGCCGGGCGCGGCTGCAATGTGGTGATCAACTGCACGAAGAGCCGCAGCGAAGCCGAGGCAACGGCCGTGCGGTGTCGTACACAGGGAGTGGAAGCACTGGTCGCGCAGGGCGACGTGTCCGACGACGCGGCTTGCCGCGCGATTGTCGACGCAGCGGTTCGCACATGGGGGGGCGTCGACTACCTTGTCAACAATGCCGGCAGGACGACATTCATCCCGTACGAAGATCTTGGCGCGCTGACAAAGGAGACCTTCCTCGATATCTACTCGGTCAACGTCGTCGGCACGTATCAGATGATTCGCGCCGCGGAGCCGCACCTGCGGCGCGCGCGGGGCGCTATCGTCAATGTCTCGTCGATCGGTGGCGTCACGGGCATCGCATCGTCGATGGCGTACGCCGCCAGCAAGGGGGCGCTCAATGTGTTGACGCGGTCACTTGCGCTCGTACTGGCTCCGGAAGTGCGCGTCAATGCGATCTGCCCGGGCGCGATCCAGACGCGCTGGCTCAGGGGCGGCATGGGCGATGAGGCCTATGAAAAGATGATCACTGGCCTGTCGGAACAACTTCCGCTGCGCAGAGTCGCCTCGCCGGAAGGTATCGCCAACAGCGTCGTGGCGTTTCTGCTGGACCACACCGAGGTCACGGGCGAGACGCTCAACGTGGACGATGGGCTGCATCTGGGAAGGCTTCCGTCGTACGCCAGTACGGACAAGGGCAGGGATCAGTTTTGACGGCAGGTTCCGCTCACGGCGCATCCGCCATGTCCGACAGACAAGCTGATATCGTCTCGCGACTGACGGCCGTGCTCGGCAATGAGCACGTCCTGACCGAGCGATCCGATCGCGAGTTCTACGCGATGGACGTCTACAGCCGGGGCGAGACGCCCATGGCGGTGGTTCGTCCGGGGACGATACCGGAGCTGCAGTCCATCGTAAGAATTGCCGCGGAATACAACGTGGCAATTGTTCCTCGGGGCGGCTCCGCCTCGTACACGAACGCCCATACCCCTTCTACGCCCCAGTCGCTGGTGATCGACACCTTGCGGCTGAACCGGATCGTCGAGCTCAACGAGCAGGACATGTACATCACTGTCGAGCCGGGCGTGACCTGGCACGACCTTTGGCAGCTGCTCAAGGCTCGCGGGCTGCGCACCTCCTTCTGGGGGCCGTTCTCGGGCATTGCGGCCACGGTGGGCGGCTCGACTTCGCAGAACAGCATCAGTCTCGGCTCGAGTCACTACGGAACGTCGGCGGACACAGTCCTCGGCTTCGAGATCGTACTGGCCAACGGCGAAATCCTGCGCACCGGATCGCACGCCGCGGTCAATGCGAAGCCGTTCTTCCGCTGGTATGGCCCCGATCTCACCGGGCTGTTCTGCGGTGACTCGGGTGCGCTCGGTGTCAAGGCAAGCATCACGCTGAGGTTGATCGCCGATCCGCCATTCTCCGGCGCGGTCTCCTTCGGGTTCGACAGCTTCGAGCAGATGGCTGCGGGAATGGCCGCGGCGGCGCGCGCGAACGTGAGCGCGGACAACTTCGGTCTCGATGCGACGCTGCAGCAGGGACAGTTGGCCAAGGTGGATGCCAAGGAGGCGGTCCGGGTCGCGATGGCACTGGCACGCGCCTCCCGAAATCCGCTGGAGGCCCTGGTGCGACTCGGCAAGATCGCCCTGGCCGGCACGCGATTCCTCGCCGGATCGCCCTATGCCGCCCACTATGTCACGGAAGGGATTTCGCGGTCGGAGGTGAACGACAAGCTTGCCGTCCTGAGACGGGCCGTCGGCAGTTGGGGGCGGGAGGGTCCGAACACGGTTCCAGCCCTGCTCCGCACCATGCCGTACGTGCCGATGCAATTCATGCTCGGTCCGAAGGGCGAGCGCTGGGTGCCGATGCACGGAGTCATGCCGTTCTCGGCGCTGAACGAGTTCCATGAAAGAATCAGGCGTCTGTTCGATGCCAATGCCGAGCGGATGAAGCGTGACCGTATGATCGAGGGCGCCATGTTCGCCACGATCAGCACCCACGCCTTTCTCTACGAGCCGGTCTTCTACTGGCAGGATGAACTGACTGACTTTCACACGCGCTATCTGCCAGCGGATTTCGTGAAGTCCCTGCCGCGCTACCCGGCGAATCCTGCGGGGCGTGTGCTGGTGGAGGAGTTGCGGGAGGAGATCCAGAAGATATTCACCGCTTGCGGTGCGGTGCACTTTCAGGTCGGCAAGTGCTATCCATACATGGAAGGCCGTCAGGAACAGGCGGCGCAGGCGCTGCGGGAGCTCAAACGGCAGCTCGACCCATCAGGCCTGATGAACCCTGACGCATTGCAGCTGCGGAGCCGCGACCAGGAATCGCGCAATGAGGCATGAAGGTAGGACATGACTGACGTTCTGGCCGTCAAGCGGCATTTCATCACTGTCCCGCACGGTCGGTTCGGGGCCCGGCAGGTCCACTATCTGCGTGCCGGCCGCGGGCCGTGCCTGCTGCTGTTTCACCAATCGCCGCTCTCGTCGCGAGACCTGCTGCCAACGATCGAGAAGTGGAAGCACCAGTTCACCTGCATTGCGCCGGACACGCCCGGTTATGGTCTCTCGGACCCGTTCGGTGTGGACGAGGTCGAGATGGATGACATTGCCGACGGTGTCATCGAGTTCGCGGATGCCCTCGGTATCGGGTCGTTCGGGACTTACGGCTTCCACACCGGTGCGATGATTGCGGCGGCGCTCGCAGCCAGGTTTCCCGAGCGCATCACCGGCACCGTCGCCGATGGCTACCTGGTTCCGAGCGAGGCGACGCGGGCCGATCTCGTCGCACACTATCTGCCAAAATTCGAGCCCCGCTGGGATGGCAGCCATCTCGTCTGGTTGTGGGCGCGCCTGCGCGAGCAGAGGATCTTCTTCCCGTGGTATCGGCCGGAGCTCGCGAACCGCCTGGACTTCGACGTGGCCACGCCCGAGGCACTGCAGTCCGCCGTGGTCGACTTTCTCCGGTCGGGCGACAACTATCGTGTGGCTTACCGCGCAGCATTTACATTCCGCAGCGACCTGGCGCTCGAGCGCGTCTCGGGCCCCATGCTGGTCACGGCAAACAAGGCTGATCCCCTGCACGCCGACCTCGATCACATTCACCGGCATGGCCCCAACGTCGAGGTCCGGCGCGATGCCGGGCTTGGGGAAACGCCAGCTCATTGTCGGGATTTTCTGCAGCGCCATCCGGCACCGGAACCGCCGCCGCCACCGCCGGTCGCCCCGCTCGCCGGAAACATGTGGCAGCAGTGGGTGGACTTGCCCGATGGACAGATCCGCGTTCGGCGCAACACCGATGCTCCTGGTCGGGTCGTCGTCATATTGCACGGCGCCGTCGGCAGCTCGGATACCGTCGCTGCGATATCACGCTCGTTCATTGGCCGGCGACCCGTGCTCGCGATCGATCTGCCGGGCCACGGCGAGTCCGATCGCGCTCCGGCGCCAGCCGAGGTCACCGTGGAGCGTCAGGCGCAAGCTGTGCGGCAGATCCTCGATGCGATCGGAATCGGCGAAGTGGACGTCTGCGGCTTCTCGGGCGGTGGCCTCATCGGTCTGCAAATGTGCCTCGATGAGCCGACACGCGTGCGCCACCTTGTGCTCGGCAGTGTGCCGTGGTTCGACGAGGCGCTGCGGAACCAGCTGCTGGCGGAGGCAGCCCGGCCGATCGAGGTCGACTGGTACGGCGGACATCTGCTGCTGTGCTGGCACACAGTACGCGACCAGGGACTTTTCCGGCCCGGGTACCGGCGTGACCGGCAGGGGATCCTGTGGCAGCCGCCGCGGATCGATCCGGTGTCCGTGCAGGAGCGCGTCACCGAGATGTTCAAGTCGCCCGAGGCATTCCGGAATGCCACTCGCGCTCATCTGAGCTATCCGCTGCAGGAGCGACTGCCGCTCGCCGATGTGCCTGTACTGCTCTGCGCCCCGGACTGGGATCCCCACTTGCTCCATACCCGGGAGGCCGCGCGCGCCAACCGCCATTGCAGGCTGCTGGAACTGCCGGACTCGGAGGCCGACTGGGGCCGGGCGCTGTTGCCGTTTCTCGATTCCCCGGACGCCTCATCAACGAAAATGCCGCGGAACGTTCCCGGCTAGCACGACGGAGAACCCTTCATATGGCCTACCGTGACATGCGCGAATTCCTGGCGATGCTCGAGAACGAGGGTCAATTGAAGCGTGTCCACTCGCCGATCCGCGTCGATCGCGGCCACTCCGAACTCGATGGTGTCATGCGCCTGCTGCACGAGCGACGCGGCCCGGCGCTCATCATGGACAATCTCGTGGGCGAGACTGCGCCGCGCGTTCCACTGGTATTCAATCCATTCGGCACGCGCGAGCGCACCGCCATGACGGTCGGTGCGAAGACCTGGTTCGAGGCGAAATCGCGCGTTGCCGATCTGCTGAACGACCCCGGCCGCTGGCATGCGCCGGTGGTCGTGGACCGCTCGCAGGCGACCTGCAAGGACGTGATTATCCGCGGCGACGACATCTCCCTCGACCGGGACTTGCCCGTGGTCTGGTATGGCAAGGAGGGCCCGTCCTACATCTGCAACGCGGTCTCGGTGACGCGCGATCCCGAAACAGGCGAGCGCAACGTCGGCTGGTATCGTTACGCACAGTATTTCAATGCCTCCCATCCCCTCGGCGGCACGTACACCGAGGAGCAGGTGAAGCGCCGGCTCGCGGGTTTCGTGTGGTGGAATCCGCCGATGAACCATATAGGGCTGCACTTCAGCAAGGCCGTGAAGCAGGGACGCCCGTTGCAGGTCGCGCTGGCGGCCATGGCCGATCCTGCGGTGCACGCCGCCGCTGCGACGGGACTGCCCTACGGCGTAGACGAGTTCGAGTTCGCCGGCGGCCTGCGCGAGTCGCCGGTCGAGCTCGTGCGTTGCGAGACCGTGGACCTCGAGGTGCCGGCGCATGCGGAGTGGGTGATCGAAGGTGAGCTGATCCCGGGAGAGCCCAGCACCATCGGCCCGCACGGCAACCCCGGCGGCTACTACGACAAGGTACTGTGGCTGCCGGAGATGCGCGTCAACTGCATCACGCGGCGCCGCGATCCGATGTGGTACACGACCCAGGAGATGGTCCCGCCCTTCGACCACGTCTACATGGCACTGCTGCCCGTCGAGGCGGAGGTGTTCTCCGACCTGAAGCGCAAGATTCCGGAGGTCAAGGACGTCGCAGCGTCGCCGAACCTGGGATTCGTGGTGCAGTTGTCGGTCGATGGCGCGGCCAAGCCGCACGCCGAGTTCGGCAAGTACATCCTGCACGCCGTGTGGGGCTCGGCGGGGCGATGGGGTCGCACTGCAAAAATGGTCGTGGTCGTTGGCCCCGACGTGGACCCTTACGACTGGAACTCGATCGAGTGGGCGATCATGACCCGCGTGCAGCCCCACTCCGACACGATCATCAACCGCTCGGGCCAGGCCTACCTGCTCGATCCGTCGCCGCCGAGATCCGAGCAAGGAATTCCGGTGATGTCCGAGCAGATCGGCATCGACGCGACGATCAAGATTCCCGAGCGGTTCAAGGAGTATCCGGAGTCGGCCAACGCGGATCCGGCGCTGGTGCGGGAACTCGCGGCGCGGTTGCAGCGCGAGCTGGAGTGAAACCGCCAACGCCGTCGTATCGCGGAATCGCATCAATGAAGAGGGCTATCACAGAATCAACGGTGCAGCATGACGACGTGTCTTGAAAGGGCATTCGAGAGCCAGGTCACGAGCAGCCGGTTTCCGTAGCGTCAATCAGTTCTCCTCCACCCGAGGGCCCGAGGAATGTCCAGTCCAGCAGCTGTTGGTGACGATTTTCTCCAACTGCTCGAGAACATCGTTGGTCGTCTGAACCTGCTTACCGACGACGAGCGTGAATACTTCTCGACAGACGTGTACCGGAGACTCGAGACCCCGATCGCGGTCGTCCGCCCCGGTACGCTGGAGGAGTCACGAGCAGTGATCGCATGCGCGTACGCGAACGATGTGGCGATCGTGCCGCGTGGTGGCGGAGCTTCCTATACGGCCGGCTATCTACCTGCAACGAAGCGAGCGATCCAGCTCGATGCCGGGCGACTCGACCGGATCGTCGAGATCAACGAGCAGGACATGTACGTCACGGTCGAGCCGGGCGTGACATGGAAGAAGCTGGATGCAGCACTCAGGTCCCGCGGGCTGCGCACGCCATTTCGTGGCCCTTTCTCCGGGATTGCGGCGACCGTGGGCGGGACCATCAGTCAGAACGCGCTGGGAATAGGGACCAACAGCTGGGGCGTTTCCTGCGAAAGCGTCCTGGCGATCGAGGTGATCACCGCGGGCGGCGATGTCATCAGGACAGGCCAGGCAGGGTCGACTTCCCACAAGCCCTTCTTCCGGTACTACGGCCCCGACATGACGGGACTATTCACGGGCGACTGCGGGGCGCTGGGCTTCAAGGCTCTGATCACACTCAAGATGATGAAGCTGCGGCCGGAGTTCGGGGCGCTGTCCTTCGGCTTCGACACATTCGAGAACACCGTCGAGGCACTGTCGAGGATCGCGGGACACATCGTCGAAGAGAAATCCTTTGCGCTTGACAGCACCTTGCAGCAAGGACAGATCGGAAAGAGCAGTGACGTCTCGACGCGGCTCGAAATGGCGAAATCCGTCATGGCCGCAGCACGCAGTCCGATTCAGGGACTCACGCAGGTCATGCGCATGGCGCTGTCAGGCAGCAAGGCCCTGGCGGCCGCGCCATATGCTGCGCATTACATATTTGAAGGGCAGTCCGCGGCCGAAATCCGGGGGAAGGCCAGGCTGTTGCGCGGGATCGCTCGCGGCTACGGCTGGGAAATTCCGAATTCCGTGCCGCTGGTCGTACGCGCGACGCCATTCGCCCCGCTGCACAATGTCCTCGGGCCTGCCGGGGAGCGATGGGTGCCGTTGCACGGCATCCTGCCGCGCTCGTCGGTGTTGTCATTCCACCGCGAGCTGCAAAGCTACCTCGAGAGCCAGCGCGGGAACATGGAGCGGCTCGGTGTTCGCGTGGGTCTGATATTTGGTGCGTTGGGCACCGGCTCCTTCCTTTACGAGCCCGCCTTCTACTGGAAGGACGCGCAGACTGTGTACCATCGCACCGTCCTCGACCAGGACTACAGAGCTTCCATTCCTTCATATCCCTCCAATCCGGAGGGTGCGCTGCTGGTGCAGGCGATGCGCGAGGCCGTGATCGACCAGTACCATCGCTACAGTGCGGGCCATTTGCAGGTCGGCAAGCAGTATCCGCTGCTGCGCGACCGTGATCCGGCCGTTGTGTCGCTGTTGCGCGCGCTGAAAGTGGCAGTCGACCCGAAGGGTCTCTTCAACCCCGGCGCACTCGGTCTTTGACCCTGATGGAACGAGAGGACGTGCGCAAGCCCCACCCACACCACCTGCCGGCGACCCGGAAGCTGTAACGTGACCTCGACAGCCAGGTCCGCGGTTCAGCAATGATCGTGCGGGGCGAGAACAGCGCTTTCCGATGCAGGCTGTTCGGCGCCCCAATCGGCGTGAGTCTGCGGCGTTGGGGGCCACTGGACCCGGATCAAAGCACACCCCGGGATGACTGGCCGCACGCGCCATGTCGGACCGCCGGCAGATCGCCCCTGAACTAACCTGAGGTCTCTGAGGAATGCCTGACATCGACATGCGCGAACACTCGGCAAAGCCGGCCTATGCATGGTTCGTGGTTGCAGCGCTCTCATTGCTGCAAGTCGGGAGCTACATCGACAGGATGGTCATAAACCTCCTCGTTGAGCCGATGCGGCGCGACTTTCAGATCAGTGATACGCAGGTGAGCCTGCTTCTCGGCTTTGCGTTTGCGACGTTCTACGCCGTCATGGCCATTCCGGCCGGGCGGCTCGTGGACAAGCACAGCCGGGTGAGAATCATCGTCATCGGCGTCCTCTTCTGGAGCGTTGCCACCCTGCTGTGCATGGTTGCGGATGGATACTGGACACTTCTGTTCGCCCGCATGCTCGTGGGGCTCGGGGAAGCGGCTCTTCTTCCCGCCGCCCTGTCCATCCTCAGCGATTACTTCCGGCCCGGCAGACTCGCGTTGGCCACGAGCGTCGTGACAAGCGCCAGCTTTGTCGGTTCGGGGCTTGCGCTCGTGATGGCCGGCTACGTACTCAGCCAGCTGCCGGCGACCGAGTTCGTCAATCTCTTCGTGTTCGGCGAAGTGAGGACCTGGCAGCTCGCGTTCGGTTTCGCGAGCATCCCGAGCCTGCTTTTTCTCGGGCTGTTCCTGTTCGTCAAGGAGCCCGCAAGAACCGGGCTGGCGAAGCAGAAGGACACCAGCGCGTCACTCCGGGACGCCCTGGAGTATCTGCGCGCAGACAAGGCCATGTGGATTTCCGTGTTCACAGCCATGTCGCTGGTCAATGCGTTCCAGTATGGCCTGACATCGTGGATTCCGACCTTCTTCATTCGAACCTATGGATGGACGGCAGGCGAAATCGGTCAGCTCTACGGCATGACGTTTCTGGTCTGCGCCACGACCGGCATACTGACCGGCGGATGGTTATGCGACCGCTTGTACGGACGATTCGGCCGGCGAACGTTCGTCATTACGCCATTCATATCGGCTGTGCTGACGATACCGCTGGTGCTCACTTTCGCCCTCGCCGGCTCGGGTCTCGTGAGCGCCATTCTGGTCGTACCCCTGACCTTCTTCGGGACGATGGCCTTCGGTGCGGCCGTCGCGGCCATTCCCAGCCTGGCGCCCAACCGTCTGAGGGGGCAACTCGTCGCCGCGTACATGCTCGCTGGAACCCTGATCGGGCAAGGGTTCGGGCCCTGGCTCATAGCCGTGTTCACCGACTACGTCATGGGCGATCCGATGCTGATCAGCCGCTCCATCGCCGTCGTGAGCACATCGCTCCTGGCGGCGGCTGCCGCAATCCTGGCGGTCGGTATACGTACGATCCCGAGAGGCAACGATATTGAAGCTCAGATCGGGGAGACTGCGGCATAGGCCGGGTCGGTCAAGGCCAGGCAAGCGGTCCCCGAGCAACATGAACATCACCCCATTCGCCGGCATGCAGGAAGTGGTCGCGAGTGTCTCCGATGCGAGGCGTATCGTTCGCGTTTTCACGGCGATCGGCGGCTGGTCTGTCCGCAAGCTCCCTGATGCCCCTCGCGAGCAGCGACAAGCCTGGCACGTGCCGCGGCACTGCCGGCGCATCGAACAGTGGCTGCTCGTGCCCGAGAGGGAGGTGAGGGGCTACGTGCGCCTGGTCAAATTCCACGGAGTATCGCAGCAGATCATGCGCTCGAGCGGGCGCACCTGGGACACGGGCGGCATCTTCGACGTCGACGTGTTCGCGAGGGACGTGCGCAAGGTGTACCGCGAGTTGCAGGCACTGGGCTGGACAGCCTATGGCGATCCCGTGGATTACGGGTGGGGCGGCTTCGACGTCAGTCAGGTGGTGGCCACGGGGCCGGACGGTCTCGTGATCGCCGTGCTGCAGCCCAGGCGGGCGCCACAGGCGAGCTTCCCGCGGTACCGCGGCTTCAGCCGCGTGTTCAATTCATCGCTGATAGTCAAAGACTACGACGCAACACACCGCTGGTTCTGCGACGTGCTCGGCTGGAAATACATGGCCGAGGGAGACCTGAACGGCGTCGTGGAGCCGGGACAGAACATCTTCGGCATTCCGATGCCGCACGCGCTGGTGACGCGACGTCGCTGCGGTATCGTGCATCCGGAGGGCCTGAACGACGGCTCGCTCGAGACTATCGGCATGCCGGACCTGCAGGGTCGCGACTTCTCCGGAGCCTGCGTGGCTCCAAATCTCGGCTGGCTGTCCTGGCGCTTCCCGGTGGCGGACGCGAACGCGTATGCCGATGCGCTCGTCCGGCGCGGCGGGCAGCTATACGCGGAGCCGGCCACCTTGCAGCTTGCGCCGTACGGCGAAGTCGTTTCATTCTCGGTGCGCACGCCCGATGGGGCGATGCTCGAGTTCTTCCAGCGCCTCCGGATCCGCAGCCGATTGCGCGGTCGGGTGAAGCAAGAGACGAGATGACATGCAGGAACCCAGTGGACATCGTCGACTGATCATCGGCATCGCCGGCGCGAGTGGCGCGATCTACGGCATACGGTTGCTCGAGATGCTGAAGGAAGTGCCAGGCGTCGAGGTACACCTGGTCATGAGCAATACGGCCAAGCTCAATGTCTTCCTCGAGACGGGCTGGTCGTTGCCCGAGGTCGAGGCTCTGGCCGACCAGGTGCACGACTCCAGGAATCTCGCGGCCAGCATTTCGAGCGGCTCGTACCGCACGCTGGGCATGATCGTCGCACCCTGCTCGATCAAGACACTGTCGGCCATTGCGTGCTCGCATAGCGACAACCTGCTGACGCGTGCGGCGGACGTGGTGCTGAAGGAGCGGAGGCGGCTCGTTCTGATGGTGCGCGAGACTCCCCTGCATGCCGGGCACTGCAAGCTGATGCTGGAGGCGGCGACGCTCGGAGCCATCATCGCGCCGCCGATCCCCGCCTTCTACAACCGGCCGTCGACGGTGGACGATGTGGTCAATCACAGCGTCGGGCGCGTGCTCGACCTCTTCGATATTGACGTGCCGGGGATGAGGCGCTGGGAGGGCGTCAATACAAATGATCGCCCTCCGGACCCGGCAGCTTCGTAGGAGCGGGTGAGAGTCCTCTCTTCCGGGAGCAATCGACATGGACGAGCGTGCGCGAGTGCTCGAGTATCTCCGGGCCCACCGTGTGATGACGATCGCAACCGTCGGTGAAAATGGCCCGGCCGCTGCCGCGACGTTCTACGCGAATCGGGGGCTCGACCTCTACTTCCTCTCCGCTCCTCATAGCCGCCACTGCCGCAACATGGAGGCTGATCCCCGGGTGGCGGTCACGATTCACGAGGACTACGCGGAGTGGTCCGCCATCAAGGGTATCCAGATGACCGCGACGGGCCGTGAGCTGAAGGGCGCCGAGCTCGCCGCGGCGCAGCAGCTATATGCCGCGAAGTTTCCTGATGCATCGGATTCCGAAGCGGCCTCCGGCGCGATCGCGCGCGCCCTCTCGCGCATGAGCTGGTACGAACTCGCGGCGGTCCAGGTGCGCTTCATCGACAACAGTCGTGGCTTCGGACACCGCACCGAGTGGTCACGCGCGCAATTCCTGGCAACGGCACGTCCTGAATAGAACCGGGTGCTCCGATGCCCGGTCTCGATGAAAACATATATGCATAACAGGCATATCAAATCGGTCTGCGATGCTGCTTGACTATGATACGAGCGGCTGGTGATATCGAAGCTCCAATCCAGCAAAGCCGACGAGCATCAAAGGAGCGAGGATGGCGAGCCTTGCGAGTGTCAAGAGTTGGGATGACGAGGCCGATGTGGTTATCGCGGGGTCGGGCGTAGCCGGCTGCGCCGCGGCGATCGAGGCGCACGACCGCGATCCCAAAGCAGACATCCTGATGATCGAGAAGATGCCGGAAGTGCTGCGTGGCGGGAACAGCCGCGTCTCGGGTCAGACGCTACTGATCTCGAAGAACGTCGAGGCGCTCATCAGCTATCAGCGGAACATGAGCCGCTCGAACCCCATTCCCGAAGACATGCTGCGGAGCTGGGCGGAGCAGCTGGTCGCGCTCGAGCCGTACATCGAGGAGCGGGCGAAGGAGGCGGGCAACCGCTATGTGCATGGCGGTGGCTGGTGCGATGACCAGACCGTCAACGAGTTCCCGGAGCTTGGCGCGGAGGCCGCAGTCGAGCGCGTCGCGACGATCCTGCCGGTGCCGAGCGGCACCTGGCTCACCTTTGACAAGTGCGTGGCGTTGCGTCCTCGCGTCCGCCGTATCTTTGAATGTGCGCTCGTCGACCTCGTGCAGGATCCCGACACGCTCGAGGTGCTCGGCGTCATCGTCGAGTAGGGCGGCAAGCGCCGCGCGATCCGCGCTCGCCGCGGGGTAGTGATGGCGATCGGCGGCTTCGAGAACAACATGCAGATGCTGCGAGACTACAACGGTATGACGGACGTGCTGCCATTCGGCACGCCCGGCAACACGGGCGACGGCATCAAGATCCTGCAGAAGGCAGGAGCGGACATGTGGCACCTGCGCAATCGTGTCCAGTCCTCCGGCATCTGGCCGGGCTTTCGCTATCCCGGCAGGAACACGGTGTTCAAGCGTCACCTGTTCTTCCAGGCCTTCAGCTGGATAGACATCGCCCAGGACAACACGCGCTTTGTCAACGAGACCGCAGAGTACCGGCTCAACCACTACAAGGTGAGGGAGCATGGCGAGTGGATCGATCCGCCGCACCAGCGCGTGGGTCGAATGCACATGATTTTCGACGAGGCGACGCGGCAGGGAACCTGCCTGGTCATCGGAATCATGACCTGGAACTCGATAGTGGAAGGCTACGAGTGGAGCGAGGACAATTCGAAGGAAGTCGCCGCCGGCTGGATCGTGAAGGCGGACTCCATCGAAGAGCTCGCGCGGAAGATCGATCGCGACCCGGCGAGCGTGGCCGCGACGGTGCGCGAGTACAACGAAGCGTGCGCGGCCGGTCACGACGCGAAATTCGGCCGCGAGCCGCAGACCCTGCAGCCGATCGCGAAACCGCCGTACTACGCGATCGAGGTCGTCCCCTCGATCGTGTGCACCGGCGGTGGAGCCCGGCGCAACATCGAGTCGGAGGTGCTCGATCACGGCGGCAAGCGGATTCCGCGCCTGTACGAGGCTGGCGAGCTGGGTTCGATGTTCTCCGATCTGTACCAGAACGGCTCGTATCTGACCGAAGCGATGATCTCGGGCCGAGCCGCAGGACGCAACGCGGTACAGCAGAAGAACTGGGCGACGTGAAGTAATCGGGGCCTGAGCCGGGGAGCCCCGCCTGATCGGGCGCGGGGCAAGCGGCGCGCCGTGCAACCGCAGGCGCCGGGCAGGATGGCGATCAACCAGGTGAATACGCCGGTGATGCGGACAGTAGGGCAATTGCAGACGGTTCACGTCGGCCGCGAGCAGCGGGTGATGGAAGGCGTGGTCACATGCTGGTGAAGACGCCCGCCATGCGCATCGATGTGCACGTGGAGTCCGTGAAGGTGGATGGGAAACATCTGCTTCTCGCGGGGCTCGCCGGGCACCTCCCCTGCGAGATGCGAGCCGGGGCTCCCGAACTGCGCGCGCTGCTGCGCCTCGCGCTGAAGCCACGCATCCTGTTATGGCTGCTGCGCGGTAAGACCTGAGTTCTCGACCATGGCGCCGGCACGCGGGCGACAAGCGGCCGTAGCGGGCCGCGAGCTCGCCGGGGTGTGTCAGGCGAGCGCGGCGCTCGGCGTCTCGTGGTCGTCGTCGCTGACCTCGACGGCGACATCGTGCACGCGAGCCGGCGCGCCCGCACTGGCACGGCCGGCATCCGGACCCGCGGCCTGCGCCAGCGCCACCTGCAACTCCTCGGCGCTCGCGTAGCGTCGCGCCGGAGTCTTCGCGAGCAGCCTGTCGATCAGCGGCTGCAGGTGGGCATGCTCCGCCGGCAGCAATGGCACCGGCGCCGTGACATGGCGCTGCAACACCTCGATCGCGCTCGAGCCGGTGAACGGCTTGCGGCCGGTCAGCATCTCGAACAGCACGACGCCCAGGCTGTACAGGTCGCTGCGCGCATCGAGCGGCAGGCCCTGCGCCTGCTCGGGGCTCATGTAATAAGGCGAGCCGCGCAGCATGCCGGTGCTCGTGGTCGTGATCTCGGCATGCATCTGGCGCGCAAGTCCGAAGTCGATCAGCACCACCTCGTCGTTCTCGCGCAGCATGATGTTGGGCGGCTTCAGGTCGCGATGCACGAGGCCGGCGGCGTGCACCACCCCGAGCGCGCGCGCGATGCGGCGCACGTAATCGAGCGCATCGCTGGCATCCATCGGGTGCTGCAGGCGCGCCTTCAGGTCGCCGCGCGGGAAATACTCCATCGCGAGGTACTCGAGGCCGTCGTGCACGCCGTAGTCGTAGATGTCGATCACCGACGGATCGTGGATCGAGGAGATCACTTCATATTCACGCGCGAAGTCCTGGCGCACCGTGCGTTCGCGGGGCGCGCCATCGACCGCGGGGAGGCTGTCGTCACCGGTGCGCGTCACCTTGAGCGCGACCAGTGAGTCGAGCTCGAAGCTGGTCGCGAGATACACGACCGCCCGATCGGACTCGCCGAGCACGTCGAGGATGGCGTAACGCGGGATCAGGCTGCGCGGCAGGCGGGCACGCCCGCCGGGTGGAACGCTCCGCGGCGCGGGCGCCGGTTCGCTCTTGCGTGAGCGGTCCGCGGCGCGCCTGCGCTCGACTGCGCGCAGCGCGATCTTGATGGCGGTATTGAGCCGGCTCGGAGTCAGAAGATGCTTCGGCAGGTAGTCGCTCGCGCCGAGACGGATCGCGCGCACCGCGGTGAGTTCATTGCCGCCTGCCGCGATGGCGATGATGGGAGGCAGCAGGGTCTGGTCCCGCAGGCGCCGCAGCCAGCCGAGCCCCTCGGCCGCCGCATCCTCGGGGCTGTTGCCGAAGTTCATTGCGAGCAGCAGCACGTCCCAGTCCTGGAAGCGCACCGTGGCGCGTCGCTGCTCGAACTCGGGGATGTCGACGAACTCGACCTGCGCGTCCGGCAGCACGGCGCCGACATGCGCCGTCAGCCACGCGCCGTAGCGGGCGTCGTCGTCGATGATCATGACGCGGCAGGGCACGGGACTGCCGTTTACTGCAGATCGAAGCGCATGCGCAGCTTCGCGCGCTGCGGCACGGCGACGCCGTTGGCTTCGACGGGCCGGAAGCGCCAGCGCGACAGCGCATCGCTCGCCGCTTCGTCGAACACACCGGCCGGGCTCGACCCGGTGACTTGCACATCTTCCACGGTCCCGGTAGGCGTGACCGTGAACTCGAGGTCGACCCAGCCCTCCTGGCCCGCGGCCAGCGCGGCGGCGGGATAACGCGGCTCGAGCATGCGCGTGCGGGTCAGCTGGCTCACCGGCACGGCTTCGTTCAGGCGCTGGGCGCGGGTCCGCTGGGTGGCGATGTCGCGCTTCGCATTCGTGAGCTCGAGGCCCGTAAAGCCGATGGCCTCGGCCTCGCCGACCCAGCGCTCCGCGCCGGCGATATCGCCGCGCGCGAGCGCGACGCCGGATTCGGCCAGCATCCTGCCGCCGAGCGCATTGCGCGCGTTCAGGGTCTGGGGATGCTGCGCATTCGCCTCGCGCATCTGCGCATAGAGCGCGAGTGCGCTGTCCACGGCGGGCTCGAGCAGCCGGTTGGCGCGCAGCTGTGCATTGAATCGCTGCCCGAGCGCGGTGAAGGCGTCCGCCTCGAGCGCGACCCTGGCGGCGGCGAGTTCGCTTCGCAGCGCATCGAGTTCGCCATGCGCGACGCCATTGTCCAGAGCGGCCGTGATGCGGAGTTCCGCCGCCGCGATATCTCCCGCGCTGATCGCGGCGCGCGCATCGTCGACCAGCGCGGCCTGCAGTTTCCGCAGCGCCTCGCGCAGTCCGGCGTGTTCGGGCGAGAGCGCACGCGCTGATTCGATGTAGTAGCGGGCATTGTCCTGTGCCGGCGCAAGCAACGCGCCCTCCCGCACGCGCGCGTCGGCGAGCGCGAGGAAATTGGCGGCCTGCAGGTCGATCTCCTGCTGCTGCAGTTCGCGCCTGGCAGCGCCGATCAGCTCGGACCCGCCGGACGATCCGCTCTCGAGCACCGCGATCGCCCGGTCGAGGTTGCCGCTGGCGGCGGCTTGGCGCGCTACGGTGAGCAGTTGGCGCTCGCGCTCCTTGCCGATCTGCGTCGCGAGAAAGGCGACACGCGGATGATCCGGCAGCACGGCGCGCGCGACATCGACCAGCCGCGTCGCCTCATCGAGTTCCTCGGCGACGATTGCCTGCTCGGCCTGCGCGAGATGGCGATTGGCGATGTCATCGAGCCCGGCAGTGGCGCGCGTGTGTCCGGGCGATTTCGCGAGCACGAGCTTGTACAGGTCCGCCGCTGACTCCCCGGGAGGCGATACGAGCTGGCCGGAGGCGAGCGCGGCGTCGGCACGTTCGAGCAGCCGTTGCGTGGCGGGATCGAGATCCGAAGGCGCGGCCTGCGCGGGCTGCGCGTTCGCGGGCGCGCTGCTGCGTGGCGCGGCGGCTGGTGCGTCGACCGCGACCGCGGCTGGCGGCGCTTCGCGCGTCGTCCACCAGATCGCCGCGCCCGCCACGATTGCGAGCGCAAGGGCGCCGAGCACGAGCGGCGTGCGCGAGCGGGCGCCGGAGGAGTGCGTGGGCGGGCTGGCCGTTGGTGCCGCTGGCAGTGCGCCGCTGTGGCGGAACGCGGATTCGACGAACAGCTTCACGCGCTGCGCGGAGACGGGCTTGTGCAGGAAGCGGAACACGCGCCCGTCGGTGATCTGCGGCGCGAGCACGCCCTGCTCGGCGCCCGTGCCGGCGACCACCAGCACGAGATCCGGGAACTGTGCCTTGAGTCGCGCGGTGAGTTCGGCGACCGGCACGCTGGCCGCGGCGCTGTCGATCAGCGCCGCGCGCGTCTGGCTCGCCATCAGGTGATCGCTGAGCGCGGTGTCGGAGGCGACGAATTCGAAGCGATGTCCGTCCTCGACGAGCACGCGCAGGGCGGCCACCAGCGCAGGGTCGCGCGTGAGCGCGACGAGGCCCGCCGGCGCACCGACAGGAGCGAATCCCGACTGCAAAGCGGTCGCCTCCCTGCTTGCTTGTTCTGCGGTCCTGCTGGCCACGGCGCGCTCCAATCCAATGCCGCGGATTTACAGGGGATTCAGGCAAGATACTGTGATCGCCGTCGTCGCCGCGATAGCCCGCCGACGGGCGACGCGGGGGACCCGACGAAAGGCGGCGGAAACGCGAACCGCGTCACAGTTCGGGCGAGCGGCTATGATCGCGGTATGGTCAGGAACGTGCGCATAGTCACTCTTCTGGTCCTCGCGCTCATCGCGCCGGCGGCCTGGTCGGCAGGCGTCAGCGGTGCGCAGGAGCGCGCCGCCCAGGAGTTCCTCGCGGCGGTCGCATCCGGCAACACCCAGGCCATCGCTGCGAGCCTGCATCCCGATGAACTGCGCCGCGTGCGCGCCGGCATCACCGCGAGACTGCGCGCGGATGCCGCGGTCGGCGATCACCGCGTGCGCAGCCGGCTGTTCGGCGAGGCGTCGAACCTCGGCGACATCGAGCGCCTGACCGACCAGTCCTTCTTCGCGGCCTTCGGCAAGCGCCTGCGCTATCCGGGCCGCCTGTTCGCGAAGGTCAAGGGCCTCGAGGCGGTCAAGGACGGCGACGACATCGTGCATATCGTGATTCGCGGCGAACAGCCGGAAGGCCGTGGCAAGATGCGCGTGGTCACGCTCGTGACCCTGATGGCGGAGGGCAGGGGATGGAAGGCCGCCATGCCGAGCGAGGTCGAGGCGCAGATCGAGGACCTGCTCGACGGCCGTGAACCCGCCACCGGACTCGTGCCCCTGGCACCCGTCGCGAGCGCGGCGCCCGGCGCCGCGCAGGCCGTCAATTCACCCGAGATCCGCAGCCTGCTCTCGAGCGCCGCCGGCGCGCTGCTCGGCGGCCATTGCGACGAGTACTACGGCGAGTACATGAGCCCGAATTTCCGCCGTTCCACCTCCGCGCGCGCGCTCGGTACGCTGGTGAAGTCCTGCGAACGTAGCGATTCGATGCGCGAAATGCTGGTGGCCACGCTGCGTATCGTCGATGGCTCCTCGCCGCGCTACGAACAGGACGGCGCGCGTGCGCGCTACGACATCACCGGTCGCGGCCTGCCGTACGACCACTTCGTGCTCGAGAAGATCGACGGACGCTGGTACATCGCGGAATGAGTGAGCCCCGCATTCGTCCGGCGCTGCCCGCCGATGCGCCCGTACTGCTGTCGCTGATCCGCGGCCTCGCCGAGTACGAAAAGCTGGCGCACGAAGTGGTCGCCACCGAAGCGCAGCTCGCCGCCGAACTCGGCGCGCCCGACCCGGTGGTGCATGCTTTGATTGCGGAGCGGGCGGGCGAGCCGGTGGGCTTTGCACTCTACTTCTTCAGTTTCTCGACCTTTCTCGGCCGCCGGGGGCTGTACCTCGAGGATCTCTTCGTGCTGCCCGCGCAGCGCGGCCACGGCATCGGCCGTGCGTTGCTGGCCGAGCTGGCAGGCCGCGCAGCCGAGCGGGGCTGTGGCCGTATGGAATGGTCGGTCCTCGACTGGAATGTCGATGCGCAGCGCTTCTATGCCGGCCTCGGCGCACGCCCCCTGTCAGGGTGGACCGTGTACCGGCTGGATCGCGCGGCCATCGCGGCGCTGGGTTAGGATGTCAAATCAAGCTGAAGGAGACCCTCCCATGTCAGTAGCCAAGGTGAGTGAGATCATTGCCAGCTCGACGAAGTCCTTCGACGATGCGATCGCCACGGGCGTGAAGCGCGCGACGAAGACCCTGACGGGCGTCCAGTCGGCCTGGGTTGCGGACCAGGAAGTGCACGTCAAGAACAGCAAGATCATCGAATACCGCGTGCGGCTGAAGGTCACCTTCGTCCTGAAGTAGGCGCCGCGTACTCCTGCACGCCGACCACCAGCATGCCCGGCCCGCCATGCACGCCGAGGGCGGTGCCGAGCGGCGTGAGGTGCGCGGATTCGACCTGCGGCACGCAGCTGCGCAGGGCGTCGAGCAGTCGCTCGCCCTCGCGCTGCGCGTCCGCGTGGCCCACCGTGATCCGGTAGGCCACGCCGCGACGCAGGCGGCGCGCCACGAAGCGGGCGAAGCGCGGCACCGGGTCGCCGCGACCGAACAGCGCGCCGCGCGGCTTGACCCGCCCGTCCGGCAGGTTCGTGAGCACCGGCGAGCAGCGCAGCGCGCGTGACAGCTTCTGCACTAGCGGCGTCACACGCCCGCCGCGCACCGCGTAATCGAGTCGCACGAGCAGGGCCCAGGTGCGGGTCTTCGCGCGCATCGATTCCACCGCGGCAACCAGCTGCGCGCCGTCGTAGCCCGCGAGCGCGCACTCCGCCGCGTGTATCGCCAGCAGCCCCTGGCCGAGTGAAGCGTTCAGGCTGTCGATCACGGTCACCTTTCCGCCGGCAACGCGTGTCGCCGCGCTGCTTGCCGCCGCGTGGGTGCCGCTCACCCGGCCGCTCACGGTGATCGACACGACGTGCGCATAGTGCGAGGCGAGGAACTCGTACATGCGCCGGAAGTCGCCCGGCGGCGGCTGCGAGGTCTGCGGATGAACCCCGCCCGTCGCCAGTTCGCGATAGAACTCCTGCGGCGACAGCGACACCTTGTCGAGATAGCTGCGTGCGCCGAAGTGCACGCGCAGCGGCACGATGTGCACGTCGAGCTTCTCGAGCAGCTCCTCGGGAATGTCGGCGCCCGAATCGCTGACAATCGCCACGCGCGCCGCCCCGGTGCGATGCAGGGCGTGGGCCTGACGATGCATGTCGTCGGCCTTCTGCCCCGAGAGTGCGCCGAAATGTGCCGCCACGTCGAAGACCCGGGCCGGCTCGTTGGTGTGGATGTGGATACGCGCTTTGCTGCGCGTGCCGGCGATCACGAGGCTCGAGCCGAGCGTGGTGAGTTCCTCGCGCAGGCGCCGCTGGTCGACGCCCTCGCCACTGACCATGCATTCGGTGCAGTAGCGGTGCGCACCCTCGGCACCGCCTGCCGACATGGCTTCCACCGCATCGTGCGGCGGTGTGACCGCGGCGCCGATCTCGCCGGTCTCGAGATACGATGACATGCCCTCGACGATCTCGATGAAGCCCGCCGCGCCGGCGTCGACGACATTGGCCGCGCGCAATACGCTGAGGGAGCCGGTCGTGGCCGCGAGCGCCGCGCGCAGCGCGGGCAGCGTCTCGCGCAGGGATTGCCCGACGCCGATGGGGCCGCCGGCGGCGACCCGGCGCAGCTCGGCGGCGAGCGCGGCCAGCACACTGAGCAGCGTGCCTTCCTGCGGTTCGGTCACCGCGTCGCGCGCATAGCGCGCACCGGTGTCGGTCGCGGCCGCGAACTCGGTGCCGCCGATCGTGGCGAGCGGCCCGACACGATCGGCGACGCCGTGCAGGAACTGCGCGAGGATCGCGCCGGAGTTGCCGCGTGCGCCGTCGATCGCGGCGTCGGCGACCCGCGCCAGCAGCTCGCCGGCGTGCGCGGTGCGCTGCGTGTCGAGGCGCGCGAGCACCGCGGACATCGTCATCGCCATGTTGGTGCCCGTGTCGCCGTCGGGCACCGGGAACACATTGATGCTGTTCAGGTGATCGGTGCGCGCGAACAGCCGGTAGATGCCGGCACGCAGCGCGGCGGCGAGCGACTCGCCGTCGAGCGGGTCGCGCCCGGGCACCTGGGTGCGTGGGTCAGTGCTGCTCAAGCTGGAAGCGCGTGCCGCGGAACGACATCACGGCGCCCGAGGGCGTGATCTCCTCGAGGCGTATGCCCTCCGGCGTGGCATCGCCCTCTCGCAGCCGCCGCATGTTGATCATGACGAAGCGGTCGGCGGCGCGGGTCGCATACACGTGCAGGTCGAGGCGCAGGGGCGGCAGCTGGTTGGCGATCGCGGGCGGCAGTTGCTCGAGGGTTGGCACCATGCCGCGCTCCGCTGCCTGCGTGGCTGCGTCGGGCGCCGGGCCGACGGGCAGCGCCTGTTCGTAGTCGGCGGGGTTGCCGCTGTAGTCCGGCGGGGCATAGGCGGCATCGTCCTGCGCCAGGGCGGCGCCCGCCGAGAGGTCGGGCGCGGGGGCGGCCACTTGCGGTGGCAGCACCTGTGCGGTGCCAGCCTGCGGCGCCACGCCTGGCGGCGAGCCCGCCGGCACCGGCGTGCCGGTGGGCGTTGGCGTGAGGGTGGCAGCGGCTGGCGTGTCAGCCGCCGGGGCGTCGGCACGTGGCGCGGTGGCGGGCGCCCCTTGCTGCGCCGGCGCCGTCTGCGGCTCGCGCATCATGAACCACGCGAGCACGACGAGATTGACCAGCAGCAGCGCGCCGAGCGCGATCGCCCAGAACGGCAACCCGCCGCGCGGCGGCGCCTTGCGGATCTCGAACAGCGCCGGTCCGCTCTGGCGCTGGCGCTCGCTGTCGGATTTCTTGAGCGCGTCGAGGATGAACGACACCGATCAGCCCTCCCCGGCGGAGGCGGTGATGAGCCGCGGCGTACCGGCGGCCGGCATCGCGGCGTCGAGTGCGAGCTGCGTCTGCAGGCCGGCAATGCCGTCGACGTGCAGGCGGCGCGATCGCTGGAAATCCTCCACGAGCCGCACGAGCGACGCATCGTAGCGATCGCTCGACGCATCTGCGGGGCTCAAGCCCGCGACCTGCTCGAGGCTCCGCCGAAGCTGCAGCACGCTGTCGCCGGACATGCCCGGCGCGAGCGCCCTGACCGGCAATGCAATCGGGCGCCACAACACTACGAAGTCGCCGAACCAGTAACGGGCGAGGTCGGCGATGCCGACCGTGTGCTCGGCGCCGCCGATGTCGAGTCGCGCCGTGTCGCCATCGAGCGCGGTGAGCACGACCTGGTGCGCGCCGCCCTGTTCGTCACCGAGCAGCAGCAACGCGGGACGGTCGTGAACCCGCAGCTGCGCGAACGAGCCGCGCTGCGCGACGCATTGCAGGCCGGCGAGTTCCGCCTGCGCGCAGGCATCGCCCGCGCCGGGTGTGTAGGTGACGTTCCAGCGAGCGAGCAGGCGGGAGTAGGCGGCGTCGCTGCCGGTTGCGCTGCCTGCACCGGCGAGCAGCGGGCCGAGTGTCGGCAGGGACGGCACGGACGGCGCGGGCGGTGCGGGTGGCTCGGCCGCGACCGACGCTTCCGGGATTGCCGCGACCGAGCCCGACGCCCCGGAGAGCGCGCCGGCTGCATCCCGCGCGCCACGATCGAGCACACCGGACTGCCACAGCGCCACGGCGGCGAGGATCGTCACCAGCGCGCCTCCGGCGCCCGCGGCCCAGGGCAGCCAGCCCGGCGCGATGCGCCGACCGAAGACTTCACTCGCCGAGTTGCGCACGATCGTCGCGGTGACACGATGGCGGTCCTGCGTGTATGCGCCGAGCAGCGCGCGATCGCAGATCACGTTGATGAGCCGGGGAATGCCGCCCGATTGCCGGTAGGCCTCGGCGAGTGCGCCGCTCGTGAAGATCTCGGTGGTGGCGCCCGCCACGCGCAGGCGGTGCAGCACATAGGCCGACGCTTCGGCCCTGGACAACGGGTCGAGGTGATAGCGGCCGGTGATGCGCTGGGCGAGCTGGCGCAGTTCGGCGCGCGCCAGCATTTCGCGCAGTTCGGGCTGGCCGATCAGGATGATCTGCAGCAGCTTCTGCGTCGCCGTCTCGAGGTTGGTCAGCAGTCGCACCTGCTCGAGCACGGTCGCGTCGAGGTTCTGCGCTTCATCGACGAGCAGCACGACCCGTCGCCCCTCGGCATGCGCGCGCAGCAGGTAGTGGTTCAGGATGTCGACGAGATCCTTGTGGCTCGCCACTGCCCGGTCGGGCAGGCCGATGCCGAGCTCCTCGCAGATCGTCAGCATGAACTCGGGCGCCGTCATGCGCGGATTCAGGATCAGCGCGACCTCGGCGTTCTTCGGGATCTGGCCGAGCAGCGAGCGCACTATTGTCGTCTTGCCGGTGCCGACCTCGCCGGTCAGTTGCACGAAGCCGCCGGCTTCGCTGACTCCGTACAGCAGGTGCGCGAGCGCCTCCGCGTGGCGCTCGCTCAGGTAGAGGTAGCGCGGATCGGGGGTGATCGAGAACGGCTTCTCGTGGAGTCCAAAGAACGACAGGTACATCGCGCGGGTCTGTCGCCAGCTGCCCAGAACTGCCGCCGAGTATACGCGGGTGGCGGCCGCATCAGCGCCGGCGCCGCTCCTCCTCGTACAGCGCCAGCTTCGAGTGCTTGCCGACCGGGGTCTTCGGCAGCTCGGCGCGCAGCTCGAGCGCGCGCACCATCTCGTGGCGGCCGACGCGACCCGAGAGGAACTCCTGCAGCGCCTCGAGCGTGAGCTCCGGCGCGCCGTCCTTCAGCCTGATGAAGGCCTTCGGCGACTGGCCGCGGTACTCGTCCGCGACGCCGATCACGCACACCTCGGCGACGTCGGGGTGGGCGTAGATCGCATCTTCGATCACGCGCGGATAGACGTTGTAGCCGCTACAGAGCAGCATGTCCTTGCAGCGCTCGATGATGAATACGCAGCCGTCGCCATCGATGTAGCCGACGTCTCCGGTGCGGAACCAGCCATCGGGCGTAAACGCCGCGGCGGTGTCCTGCGGCTGCTGCCAGTAGCCGCGCATCACGTTCGGCCCGCGGATGCAGATCTCTCCGAGCTCGCCCGGCGCGAGCTCGCGCCCGGCATCGTCGGTCGCGACGATCTTCATGTCGACGCGCGGCAGCGGCAGGCCGCAGGAGCCGGGCTTCTGCAGGCCGTGGCGCGGCGTGAAGGTACCGGCGGCGGTGGTCTCGCTCATGCCCCAGCCGTCGGTGACCTGCACGCCGGTGAGCTGGCGGAACTGCTCGACGATCTCGAGCGCGAGCGGCGCGCCGCCGGAGCCGCAGTGTTTCAGCGACGAAAGGTCGATCGGATGCGCGCGCGCATGCGCGGCGAGCGCGAGGAACATCGTCGGCACGCCGAACATCACGGTGATGCGTCTCGCCGCAATGTCGTTGGCCACGGCGGCGACATCGAACTTCGGGTGCAGCACGAGTTCGGTGCCGAGGCTGATGCCGAGGAACATGATGAGTTCGGCGTAGATGTGGAACAGCGGCAGCACGAGCAGCATCCGCTCCTCGCCCGGCAGCATCGAGCGCGGCTCGGCGCGGGTCGTCTCGACGCACTGCGCGGCGGCCATGGAGATGTTGCCGTGGGTCAGCGAGGCGCCCTTCGGTACGCCGGTGGTACCGCCGGTGTACTGCAGAACCGCGATGTGGGTCGCCGGATCGTCGATCGGCTGCGGCGTGTAGCGGCCGTCGTTGTCGAGCAGCTCGAGGAAGCGCAGGTGCGCGGCGTCGCGCGGTACCTCGCACTGCGGCGGGATCGGCACACCTGCGAAATCGGCGAGGCTGCCGACGATGACGGTCTTGAGGCGCGTGCCCGCGAGCAGGCTCTCGGCCTTCGGCAGCAGCACCTCGAGGTCGAGGGTGACCAGCACGTCGGTGCCGCTGTCCTCGACTTTGCGCGCGAGCGTGGCCTCGGCATCGAGGGGCGAATAGTTGACGACGATCGCGCCGGCCTTGAGCGCACCGAAGAAGGCGATCGGATACTGCGGGCAATTCGGCAGATAGAGTCCGACGCGATCGCCCGGCCGCACGCCCAGGCGCTGCAGGCCCGCGGCGGCGCGATCCACCAGCGCGTGCAGCTCGCGATAGCTGAGCTTGCGCGCAAAGAAGGTGAGCGCGGGATGATCGGGCCAGCTCGCGACGGCCGTGTCGAGCATCCGCCAGGCCGGTGCGGGCTGGTCATCGATGTCCCAGCGCACATCGGCCGGGTATGACTCGAGCCACGGCCGCGCCATGGCCTAGACGACTTCGAACAGGCCTGCCGCGCCCATGCCGCCGCCGATGCACATGGTCACGACGACATACTTCACGCCGCGACGCTTGCCCTCGATCAGCGCGTGCCCCGCGAGGCGCGTGCCGGAGACGCCGTACGGGTGGCCGACGGCGATCGCGCCGCCGTTGACGTTCAGGCGCTCGTCGGGAATGCCGAGCCTGTCGCGGCAGTAGATGACCTGCACCGCGAACGCCTCGTTGAGTTCCCACAGTCCGATGTCGTCGATACCCAGGCCCGCGCGCTCGAGCAGGCGCGGCACCGCGAACACCGGCCCGATGCCCATTTCGTCGGGCTCGCAGCCGGCCATGGTGAAGCCGCGGAAAATGCCGAGCGGCTGGATGCCCCGCTTCTCGGCGAGCGTGGCATCCATGACCACGCAGGCCGCGGCACCGTCCGAGAACTGGCTCGCGTTGCCCGCGGCGATCACGCCGCCGGGGATCGCCGGGCGGATCTTCGAGACGCCCTCGAAGGTGGTGTCGGGGCGGATGCCCTCGTCCTTCGCCACGGTCACCTCGCGCGTGCCGAGCTGCTGCGTCTTCGGGTCCGCATAGCCCGCGGTCACCGTGATCGGCGCGATCTCCGCATCGAACAGCCCGGCCGCCTGCGCCGCGGCCGCGCGCTGCTGGCTGCGCGCCCCATACTCGTCCTGCCGCTCGCGGGAGATCGAGTAGCGCCTGGCCACGTTCTCCGCCGTCTGCAGCATCGGCAGGTAGAGATCGGGCTTGTGTTCCGCGAGCCAGGGTTCGCGCAGCATGTGCGTGTTCATCTCGTTCTGCACGCACGAGATCGCCTCGACGCCGCCCGCGACCACGATCGGCGTCTTCTCGACGATGACGCGCGCGGCGGCCATCGCGATGCTCTGCAGCCCCGAGGAGCAGAAGCGGTTGATCGTGACGCCGCCGGTCGTCACCGGGCAACCGGCGCGCAGCGCCGACTGTCGCGCGACGTTCATGCCGGTGGCGCCTTCCGGATAGGCGCAGCCCATCAGCACGTCCTCGACCTCCGCCGGGTCGATGCCGGCGCGCGCGATCGCGTGCTGCACGACATGGCCGCCGAGCGTGGCGCCGTGCGTGATGTTGAAACTGCCGCGCCAGGACTTGGCGAGCGGCGTGCGGGCAATCGAAACGATAACGGCGTCGGTCATTGCGGTATCCCCGGAATCAGCTGAATGTCTTGCCGGCGGCGGCCAGCTTCGCCAGCGAGCGCGCGGGCTCCCAGGCGAGCGGATCACCGTGCGGATTGCGCGCGAACTGCTTCATGCGCCGCACGACCACGTCGAGGCCGACGGTGTCGGCGTAGAGCATCGGCCCGCCGCGGTGCGGCGGGAAGCCATAGCCGTTCAGGTAAACCATGTCGATGTCGGACGCGCGCAGCGCGATGCCTTCCTCGAGGATCTTCGCGCCTTCGTTGACGAGCGCGTACACGACGCGATCCACGATCTCCTCATCGCTGATCGCACGGCGCTTCACGCCGATTTCCTTCGAGTAATCGACGATCATCTGCTCGACGGCGGCCGACGGTCGCGCGGTCCGATCGCCCTCCTTGTAGTCGTACCAGCCGGCGCCCGTCTTCTGTCCGAAGCGGCCCTGCTCGCAGAGCCGGTCGGCGACGCGCGAATAGGTGACCAGCGGCTTCTCGACGTAGCGGCGTTTGCGGATCGCCCAGCCGATGTCGTTGCCGGCGAGGTCGGCGACACGGAACGGCCCCATCGCGAAGCCGAACTTCTCCATCGCGGCGTCGACCTGCTTCGGCAGCGCGCCTTCCTCGAGCAGGAACAGGGTCTGGCGCCCCATCTGCTCGAGCATGCGGTTGCCGATGAAGCCGTCGCAGACTCCCGAGACCACCCCGATCTTGCGCATCTTCTTCGCGAGCTGCATCACCGTCGCGAGCACGTCGGGCGCGGTCTTCGCGCCGCGCACCACTTCCAGCAGGCGCATCACATTGGCCGGACTGAAGAAGTGGGTGCCGATCACGTCGCCGGGCCGGTTGGTGAACCCGGCGATGCGGTTCAGATCGAGCGTGGAGGTGTTCGAGGCAAGGATTGCGCCCGGCTTCATCACCGCATCGAGCTTCTCGAACACGGCCTGCTTGACGGACATCTCCTCGAACACCGCTTCGATGACGATGTCGGCCTGCGCGATCGCCGCGTAGTCGAGCGCCGGCGTGATCAGCTGCATGCGCGATTCCACGTCGGCTTCCTTCATGCGACCCTTCTTCACCGCGCCGCCGTAGTTGCGGCGGATCGTCTCGAGGCCGCGATCGAGCGCTTCCTGCTTCATCTCGAGCAGCGTGACCGGGATGCCCGCATTGATGAAGTTCATGGTGATGCCGCCGCCCATCGTGCCGGCGCCGATCACCGCCGCGCGCGCAATCGGGCGGGTCGGTGTCGAGTCGGGCACATCGGGGATCTTCGCGGCCGCGCGTTCGCCGAAGAAGATGTGGCGCGCCGCCTTCGACTCCGGGCTCTGCATCAGTTCGCTGAACAGCCGCCGCTCGGTCGCCATGCCGGTTTCGAACGGGGTGGTGGCCGCCGCAAGGACCGCCTCGACGCACTTGCGTGGCGCGGGCCACGGGCCGGCCACGCTCTCGACGGTATTGCGCGCAAACATCAGGAAGCCCTCGAGGTTCGGGTGCTTCACCGCGAGATCGCGCACGCGTTTCGCCGGACGCTTCTCCTTGATGAGGCGCGTGGCGTAGTCGATCGCGCCCGCGCGCAGGTCGCCCTCGAGAATATCGTCGAGCAGGGCGCTGCCGGCGAATGCCTTCGCGGGCACCACGCTGCCGGAGACGATCATGTTGAGCGCGGCCTCGAGACCGAGCGCGCGCGGCAGGCGCTGGGTGCCGCCGGCGCCCGGCAGCAGGCCCAGCTTCACCTCGGGCAGCGCGATCTGCGCATCGGGCAGGGCGACCCGGTAGTGGCAGGCGAGCGCGAGCTCGAGGCCGCCGCCCATGCACGAGCCGTGGATGGCCGCGACTACCGGCTTGGTGCTCGCCTCGAACGCGCTGAGCAGGGTCAGCAGGTTCGGCGGCGCGTACGACTTCGGCGTATTGAACTCGCGGATATCGGCGCCCGCCGAAAACGCCTTGCCCGATCCGATGAGCACGATCGCCTTCACGCCACGCGCGGCGAGTGCCTTGTCGAGCGATTTCAGCAGCGCGGCGCGCAATGGCTGCCCGAGACCGTTGACGGGCGGACTGTCCATGGTGATCACGGCGACCTTGCCGTGCTTCTCGTATGTGGTCACACCCATGCCTCGATACTCCCCGTCCTGCAATCTGCCGAAGCCGTCCAGCCTAAGGGTTGTACCCCGCCGGGATCAAATTTTCGGGGATGCAATCTGTGCATGAATGACCATGTGCAATATTTATTTGCGAGATGAACCGCCCGCTTCTACCCTACCCGGAGGGCATCGGGAGGGGCGTCGCGCCAGCGACACATGGAACTCGCATTCTCGGCTGAGGACGAGGCTTTTCGGAGCGAAGTGCGCGAGTTCGTGCGTGCCAAGCTGCCGTTGGGCCTGCGCAACAAGGTGGTCGCGGGGGAGCGCCTCGCGAAATCGGAATACCTCACCTGGCATCGCATCCTGTTCGAACGCGGCTGGATCGCGCCCAACTGGCCCGCAGCCTTCGGCGGTTGCGAATGGAGCGCGATTCGCCAGCACATCTTCGACGAGGAATGCGCGCTCGCCGGCGCCCCCGGCATCCTGCCCTTCGGCATCCGCATGGTCGCGCCGGTGATCATGAAGTTCGGCAACGCCGCGCAACAGCAGCGGTTCCTGCCGCGCATCCTGTCGGGCGAGGACTGGTGGTGCCAGGGCTATTCCGAGCCCGGCGCCGGCTCCGACCTCGCCTCGCTCAAGATGCGCGCGGAGCGGCGCGGCGGGCACTACCTCGTCAATGGCCAGAAGACCTGGACCACGCTCGCGCACTACGCCGACTGGATCTTCTGCCTGGTGCGCACTTCCACCGAAGGACGCCAGCAGGAGGGTATTTCCTTCCTGCTGGTCGACATGCAGAGCCGCGGCGTCAGCGTGCGCCCGATCATCATGCTCGACGGCGGGCACGAGATAAACGAAGTCTGGTTCGAGGACGTTGAGGTCCCGGCGGAAAACCTCGTCGGCGAGGAAGACAAGGGCTGGACCTACGCCAAATACCTGCTCGGCCACGAGCGCACCGGCAATGCCGGCGTCGGCCACTGCCGCCGCTGGCTCGGCGAGCTGAAGTCACTGGCGCGGCGCGAGCGCAGCAACGACGGGCGCCCGCTCGTCGACGACCCGCGCTTTCGCGACCGCATCGCGCGCCTCGAGATCGACCTGATGGCGCTCGAGGTGATAAACGTACGCGTGCTGATGCTCGAGCAGCAGCGCCGCGCGCCCGGACCCGAGGCTTCGATGCTCAAGATCATGGGCAGCGACCTGCAGCAGGCGCTGACCGAGGAGACGATGCGCGCCTCGGGCCACGGCGCGATGCGCTATCCGCAGCCGGGCACCGGCCATTACTTCAACTTCCGCAAGGCGTCGATCTACGCGGGGTCCAACGAGATCCAGCGCAACATCATTGCGCGCCACATCCTCGGGTTCTGACCTTGATCACTCTCACCGACGAGCAGCAGCAGTTCCGCGACAGCCTGCAGCGCATGCTGCGCACCGACTACAGCTTCGAGCGCCGGCGCGAAATCGCCGCGAGCGACAGCGGCTGGAGCGAGGCGACCTGGAGCGGGCTCGCGGAGCTCGGCGCGCTCGCGCTGCCGCTGCCCGAGGCGCATGGCGGCCTTGGCGGCGGCGCGATGGACGTGCTCGTCGTGATGGAAGAGTGCGGCCGCGCACTGCTGCTCGAGCCGTACCTCGCCACCGTCGTGATGGGCGCGGGGCTCGTCGCGCGCATCGGCAGCGATGCACAGCGCGCGGCCATCCTGCCCGCCGTGGCCGCCGGCGAATGCCGTCTCGCGCTGGCGCACTACGAATCCGCCGGTCGCTACGCGCTCGATGCGGTCGCCACCGAGGCGCGCCCCGGGGGCGCGGGCTGGATCCTCGCGGGCGAGAAGCACTCTGTGCTGCACGGCGCGGCCGCCGACCGCCTGCTCGTGTCGGCGAGGACGCCGCGCGGCCTGTCGCTCTTCCTCGTCGAGCGCGGGGCGCCGGGTCTCGCGGTGAGCGACTACCCGCAGTACGACGGGCAGCGGGCGGCCACGATCCGCCTCGACCAGGTACGGGTCGACGCCGGGGCGCTGCTCGGCGGGGAGGGCGCCGCCGCCGAGGCGATCGAGTACACGATCGACGCGGCGATCGCGGCGGTGTGCGCCGAGGCCGTCGGGGCGATGGGCGCGCTGCTGGAGGCGACCGGCCAGTACCTCAAGACCCGCAGGCAGTTCGGCGTGCCGATCGGCAGCTTCCAGGTACTGCAGCACCGGATGGCGGACATGCTGCTCGAGACCGAAAAGGCGCGCTCGATGGCGCTGCTCGCCGCGAGCCGTCTGGCCGACGCCACGCGCGATGAGCGGCGGCGCATCGTGTCGGCCGCGAAGGTCAAGGTCGGCGAGGCTGCCCGCCTCGTCGGCCAGCAGGCCGTGCAACTGCACGGCGGCATCGGCGTGACGGACGAACTGGCCGTGGGCCACTATTTCAAACGCCTGACAATGATCGAGCTCGCCTTCGGCGATATCGATTATCATCTGGGGCAAGTGGGCAGTCGTATATTCGACGGAACAAGTACCGGTTGAACCAATCAAGGAGTAGAGACATGCGGTCACTACGTGGGGTCATGCGCGCCATCCTCGGCTGCGCGGCGGTGTCCCTGGCCTGCGGTGGCACAGCCGTCGCACAGGACCAGGATTCGGAGCGGGGCCGGACACTCGACGAAGTGCTGGTTACCGCGCAGAAGCGCGAGCAGAACGTGCAGGACGTGCCGATCGTCGTCACGGCGGTGTCGGGCCAGCTGCTGCAGGACAGCGGCGTGCACGACATCAAGGATCTCACGCTCCTCGTACCGGGCCTGATCGTCACCTCGACCAGCAACGAGACCAGCACCACGGCGCGCATCCGCGGCATGGGCACGGTCGGCGACAATATCGGCCTCGAGTCCTCTGTCGGTGTCGTGATCGACGAGGTCTACCGGCCCCGCAACGGCGTCGGCTTCGGCGATCTCGGCGAACTCGAGCGCATCGAAGTGCTGAAGGGCCCGCAGGGCACGCTGTTCGGCAAGAACACGTCCGCCGGCGTCATCAACGTCAAGACCAAGGCGCCGAGTTTCGATGTCGACGCCGACGTCGCGCTGAGCGCCGGCAACTACGGCCTGCTCGAGCAGTCGTTCGCGCTGACCGGGCCGATCGCCGGCGACAAGCTCGCCGGACGCATCTTCCTCGCCCATCGCGAGTACGACGGCCTGCTCGATGTCGGCACCGGCATCGGCGGGCGCGGCGACACCACGGACATGGATCGCGAGGTCAACACGGTGCGCGGCCAGCTGCTGTGGCGGCCGGGTGACAACTTCGAGGCGCGCCTGATCGCCGACTGGTCGGAGCGCAACGAGAGCTGCTGCCTCGGCGTGCAGTACGTGACCGGCCCGACCGGCCCCATCGTCGCCGCGCTCTCGGGCGGGGCGATCGCCGTGCCCGCCGATCCGTTCGAGCGCAGGGCCTACGCCAATCGCGACACGATCCAGGACATCCGCGACCACGGCGCGTCGCTGCAGATGGACTGGGACCTCGCGGGCGGCGCGACCGTGACCTCGGTCACCGCCTGGCGCAACTGGGAGACCGAGAACGGCCAGGACAGCGACTTCAGCGGTGCCGGCATCCTGTTCCGCGATTCCAAGAACTACAGCAACACGTTCGAGACCCTGACCCAGGAACTGCGCATCGCCGGGCAGAACGGCCGGCTCACCTGGCTGGCCGGCGCCTTCTACGCGGACGAGGACCTCGAATCGATCAATGCGCTCAACTACGACAGCCAGTTCGAGCCCTACGTGAGCCTGCTGCTGACCCAGGGTGCGTCCACGGCGCTGCTCTCGCCGCTGCTGGGCCGCGCTCCGGGCACCTCCTACACGCTCGGCTTCGGTTCGTACGACACCTATGCCCAGAGCTCGAAGAGCTGGGCGCTGTTCACCAACAACAGCCTGGCGATCACCGACCAGCTCGAGCTCACGCTCGGTCTGCGCTACACCGACGAGGAGAAGAAGCTCACCTCGAACTACGACAACATTGGCGACGGCGTGGGCTGCGCGGCGGTGCGTGCGCGTGCGCCCATCTTGCCGCTGATCCTGGCCGGGGCGGGCATTCCGGCCGCCTCGCATGCGGCGATCATCGCGGGCCTCGGCTCGCTCGGTTGCGCCAACTTCAGCGATCCGCTGTACAACGACTTCTCGCACTCGCAGAAGATCTCGGAGGGCGAGTGGAGCGGCACGGCCAAGCTGGCCTATCGCTTCACCGACGACGCCATGGGCTACGCCTCATACGCGCGCGGCTACAAGGCGAGCGGCTTCAACCTCGACCGCGAGCGCACCAGCGTCAATCCGTACGAGCCGACCGTCGCGGTCGACACCGACACGACATTCGCCCCCGAGGAAGTCGATTCCTGGGAACTCGGCGTGAAGACGACCTGGGCGGGCAACTCGCTGGCCCTCAATGCCGCGGCGTTCTATCAGGAATACACCGGCTTCCAGCTGAACACCTTTACCGGCACCGTGTTCGTCGTGGCGTCGATCCCGGAGGTCACCTCGGAGGGTGTCGACTTCGACTTCACCTGGTACACGCCGCTCGAGAGCCTGAGCTTCCAGGGCGGCATCACCTATGCCGACACCAAGTACGGCGACTTCGTGCCCACCTTCGCGAACGGCCAGCGCCTGCCCGGCGCGCGCATGTCGTTCGCGCCGGAGTGGTCGGGCACCCTGGCGGCAACCTTCGAGCACCACTTCGGCGCGAACCTCAAGTGGCGCCTCAACGTCGGCGCGAAGTACATATCGGAGTTCAACACCGGCTCCGACCTGAACCCCACCAAGGAGCAGGATGCGTTCACGCTGGTCGATGCCCGAGTCGGCCTCGGCTCGCGCAACGACAGCTGGGCGCTCGAGCTGTGGGGCAGGAACGTGTTCGACGAGGAGTACATCCAGCTGGGCTTCGATGCGACCCTGCAGCCGGGGACCACGAACGCGTTCCTCGGCAATCCGCAGATGTTCGGCGCGACGTTCCGCCTGAAGTTCTAAGGGGTATGGGAGGGGGCGGCCTCGGCCGCCCCCTCAGCCGTTGACGACCGAATCCATCGCCGGCAGCGCCTCGGCCGGCGCTTGTTTTTCCGCTGCCGGCGCGTTTTCGGCGCGGCCGATGCACGGTATCGGCCCGCTGCCATGAAAGCGCTGCCCGGTATTTGCGAGCCAGCGCTCGATGTGACGGCTGAAGCGCTCGACTGCTTCGGCGCGCAGCTTCGCGACGATGTCCTCGCCGCCGAGTTTTTCCTGCGTGGCGGGCAGTTGCCACCACCACTGCAGGCGATCGAGCCGTTCGCCGTCGAGATACGGCATGGTGATCGAGAATCGCCGGCCGGAACGCGTGGGTGCGGTCTCGGCGTGGGCGAAATAGTGTTCGAGTGCCCGGGGCAGTTCGACGTGCGCCATCGCTAGACTATATCCTGTATTGGGCGAGTTCCAGCTTCCCGATGTGATTGCGATGCACTTCGTCGGGCCCGTCCGCGAATCGCAGCGCGCGCGCCTGTGCATACGCATGGGCGAGACCGAAGTCGTCGCTGACGCCGGCCGCGCCATGGACCTGGATCGCCCAGTCGATCACCTGGCAGGCCATCACCGGCGCGGCCACCTTGATCATCGCGATTTCCTTGGCGGCGGCCTTGTTGCCGACGGTGTCCATCATGTGCGCGGCCTTCAGCACCAGCAGGCGCGCCTGGTCGATCAGGATGCGCGCATCGGCGATGCGCTCGAGCGTGACGGTCTGCGCCGCCACCGGCTTGCCGAACGCCACGCGCGCGAGCGCGCGCCGGCACATCTTCTCGAGCGCCCGCTCGGCAAGCCCGATCAGGCGCATGCAATGGTGGATGCGGCCGGGGCCGAGGCGGCCCTGCGCGATCGAGAAGCCGTCGCCCTCGTTCTGCAGCAGATTCGTGGCGGGAACCCGCACATCCTCGAACAGGATCTCGCCATGGCCGTGCGGGGCGTCGTCGTAGCCGAAGACGGGCAGGGAACGCAGGATCGTGATCCCGGGCGTCTCGCGCGGCACCAGGATCATCGATTGCTGCCGGTGGCGCGAGGGGTTCTGCGGGTCGGTCTTGCCCATCACGATGAGCAGCTTGCAGCGCGGGTCGGATGCGCCCGAGGACCACCACTTGCGGCCGTTCACGACATAGTCGTTGCCGTCGCGCACGATCGAGGTCTCGATGTTGGTCGCGTCGCTCGAGGCGACGGTAGGCTCGGTCATCGCGAAGCAGGAACGGATCTCGCCGGCGAGCAGCGGCGCGAGCCAGCGGCGCTGCTGCTCGGCGGTGCCGTAGCGCTCGAGCACCTCCATGTTGCCGGTGTCGGGCGCCGAGCAGTTGAATACTTCCGGCGACCAGATGACGCGGCCCATCACTTCGCACAGCGGCGCGTATTCGAGGTTGGTGAGGCCGGGGCCGTGCCTCGAGTCGGGGAGGAAGAGGTTCCATAGCCCCTCGGCGCGCGCCTTGGCCTTCAGCTCCTCGATGAGGCGGGTGGGCTGCCAGCGATCGCCCTCGGCGACCTGCGCGGCGAATTCCGCCTCGTTCGGATAGACGTGCTCGTCCATGAAGGCCTGCAGGCGCGCGAGCAGTTCGCGCGTACGCGCGTTGTATTCGAAATCCATGCTTACTCTCCCGGAAGGATGACGAGCTTGCCCGATACGCGCCGCTCCACGAGCGCGCGGATGGCCTCCCCGCCACGCGCGAGCGGATAAGTGCCGGCGATGTGCGGTCGCAGCTTGCCGGCGCCGAGCCACTCGAAGAGGGTGCGAAGGTCGGCGGCGGCCCGCGCGGGCTCGCGGTGCAGGTAGTCACCGAGGAAGACGCCGACGATCGCGCAGCCCTTGAGCAGCGCGAGGTTGGCGGGGATGCGCGGGATCTCGCCGTTCGTGAAGCCGACGATGAGGTGTCGCCCGCGCCAGGCGCAGCTGCGCAGCGCCGGCTCGGTGTAGATGCCGCCGACCGGGTCGTAGACCACATCGACGCCGCGGCCGCCGGTGAGCGCCTTCAGGCGCTCGCGCAGGTTCTCGTTCGAATAATCGATCAACTCGTCGGCGCCGTGCTCGCGGCAGATCGCGAGCTTGGCCGCGCTCGACGCCGCGGCGATCACGCGCGCGCCGAGGGCTTTGCCGATCTCGACCGCGGCGAGCCCCACGCCGCCCGAGGCGCCGAGCACCAGCAGGGTTTCGCCCGCCTGCAACGCGCCCCGGTCGACGAGGCCGTGGTAGGAGGTGGCATAGGTCATCACGAAGGCCGCACCGGTCGGAAAATCGAGGCCCGGCGGCATCGGCACGAGTCG
>Ga0116142_10000767_pt1 | contig 41142 bp, 29 predicted proteins | sample AD_UKC033_MetaG_FD_89785 | JGI IMG/M metagenome (GOLD analysis project Ga0116142, IMG submission 89785) | Active sludge microbial communities of municipal wastewater-treating anaerobic digesters from USA - AD_UKC033_MetaG | ecosystem: Engineered > Bioreactor > Anaerobic > Digestate | place: USA... | reverse complement strand
TGTCGTGCGATCTTGATTCGTTACGCCAAGAAGTCATGCAATTACCTGGGCCTGATCCAACTGTGCTGCGGCCTGCTCTGGTATCGTCGTCAACATCGCCTGAGCCTTTTGAGATAGTTACTATGAAGTGTGAGGGTTGAAGTGTGGGAGCGGCGGCGACTCTGTCGCGTGGCGTGAATGCTTCATTCTCCGGCCGGGCGGGTCGGCCTGTTCGGGCCCAGCATCTGGTCTACAGCGTTCTTCAAGGCGGGCAGAGCATTACGGCCGATGGCCCAGCCCTTCTCCAGATCGACGTCTTTCATAGCGGCTTGGCGGCTATGAGGCCCAGTGCAGCATCTTCTTCTTGCCTGTGTGGCGCATTAACATGCGAAGCGCAACCCAGCCATTCGCGGGGATCGCAAGCGATCCGACAGCACAGTGACATTCGAGAGACTGGGGACTCTGTCCCCAGACCCCTGGGATTTTCCGCATTGGGCCAGAGACAGGATATAGGGTAAGGCGATGTCGTCTACATACAACATCGCCAATACCCCTGGGCCGTGACGGCGCTCGAGTTGCTTCCCAGCAGAGCCCTATCCTCCGCCACGGCAGATCGAGTGTATCCGCAAGGAGAAGCGGCCACAAGAGTTATCCGAGCGTTGGGCGTGGAAGAGTTCGAAGGGACTTGCAAAGCCCAGGCACTTGCGGGGCCGGCGATTCAGGGCGTGAACGATGGCTCGCAGTTGCTCGGGGGCGACCTGGGTCAGATCGGTGCTCTTGGGCAGGTACTGACGCAGCAGGCCGTTGGTGTTCTCGTTGGTTCCCCGTTCCCACGAGTGATAGGGATGGGCGAAGTAGATGGGCAGATCAAGCTTGCGTTCCAGTTCGATGGGACGGGCGAACTCGCGGCCGTTGTCCAGCGTCAGGCTGCGGCGTTTCTCGGTGGGCAGTCTGCGGATCGTGCGTTGCAATTGTTCCGCGACCGGCTCAGCGGCACAGGCGTGGACCTTTCGCGCCATGAGGTACCGGCTGGTCCGATCCACACAGGTGACGAGGTGGCCCGTGCGTCCTTTGCCGACCACGGCATCGCCTTCCCAATCGCCGAGTCGGGAGCGTTCGTTGGCCTCTCTGGGGCGTTCGTCGATGTGCGCGAATTCACATGGCAAGCGCCACAAGCGGATGTGCGAAAAACCAGCGAGATCTTCCCCCTGAACCATGCTCTTGGCCCAGAGCGGTAAATCCCAGAGGGCTGGGGGCAGCGTCCCCCGGTTGCCACGATGGGATCATGCGGACCTACAGCCGCGAAACCGGCGTTTCTGGCGTGTTGTGCTTCGCGTGTTGATGCGCCCCCTCGAAAGCAAGCAGAATCCCTTCCTCGCTTCTCTCCTTGGGTGTATACTCCAATGCAATGAAGGCACTGAAAGTGGACGACTATGTGGCGGTCCTGTTCACCTGCATCGGCAGGCGGGTCTCCCTTTTGGAGAGTTTTCGACGGGCCGCAGGCGAGTTGGGCCTGCGAGCTTGTTTCTGCGGCACGGACACGACCCGGTGGAGTCCCGCGCTGCAACGGTGCGACCGGGCCTTCCTGGTCGAGCCGGTCACGAACGCACGATACATCGACCAGCTTCTGAGCATCGTTCGCTCGCATTCCGTGAAGCTGCTCGTTCCCACCATCGATCTGGATCTGCTGTCGCTGGCCGAGAACCGGAAGCGGTTCGAGGATCTGGGCTGCCGCGTGCTCGTGTCGGACCCCGAGGTGATCGACCTGTGCCGGGACAAGCGACGAACGTTCGGATTCTTGAGGAAGAAGGGGTTCGACACGCCCACGACGATGAGCGTCCGGAGCGCCCTGGCTGCCGACCGGCGGGGGGAGCTGAAATGGCCCTGCTTCCTCAAACGCTGGGATGGGTCCGCCAGTCTCGACAACGCCCTCGTCCGCGACCGCAAGGAACTGCAGTTCTTCGCTAAGCGGATTCCGAACGCCATTTGCCAGGAGTTCGTCCAGGGCATCGAGCACACGTGCGATGTCTACATCGATTTTGACCGTCGCGTCCAGTGCGTGGTCCCCCGTCGGCGGATCGAGGTCCGCGCCGGCGAGGTCAGCAAGAGCCGCGTGGCGAAGAACCCGTTGATGATGGATCAGGCCAGGCGGGTGGTCGAGCTTCTCGGTGCCGGTCCCGGCGTCGTCACGCTCCAGTTGTTCCTGACCGATGCCGGCCGGATCAAGTTCACTGAGGTGAACCCCCGTTTCGGCGGGGGGGTCCCCTTGTCGATCCAGGCGGGGGCCGACTTCCCCCGGTGGATTCTCCAGGAATTGACGGGGCAGCCGCCGCAGATCGAGTTCGACGGCTTCGCCGACGGGCTGCTCATGCTGCGGTACGACGCGGAAGTCTGGTGCAACGAATCGGATCTCAAGGGCGCGAAGGTCGATGTTTGACTCGATCATAGGGGACCAGAGGCCGCTCGGGTGGGTGCTGGGGTTCTGGCCCGTCCTGGCGTCGTCGTTCCTGTGCTCGCTGGCGGCCACGCTCCTGTGCAAGCGGGTCGCGATCCGGCTGGGCCTGGTGGATCGGCCCGATCACCTCGTCAAGACGCACCACGAGCCGGTCGCCTACCTGGGCGGAGTCGCCATGTTCGTCGGGCTGGTCGCCGGCGTGCTCGCGGGCCTGTACCTGCTCCGAGCCGACAGGGGTTTTCCGCGGGAGATTCGGTGGTTCCTCGGGATTCTGGCGGGCGCAGCGATTGCCTGCTTCGTGGGCCTGGCGGACGACGTCCTGGACCTGCGCCCTCGTCACAAGGTGCTTGGGCAGGCCCTGGCTGCAGCGGTCTTGCTCCTGGCAGGCGTCCATCCGAACCTCGAACGAATCGCCCAGACCCTCGGACTGTCCGTGTCGGCGAGGACTGAAACGGTTCTCGACGTGCTGATCGTGACGTTCTTCGTCCTGGGGGCGACGAACTCTCTGAATCTGCTCGACGGGCTCGACGGCCTGTGCGCCGGGGTCACCGCCATCATCGCGGCGGCCATGCTCCTGCTGGCCACCCACCTGGCGACCTGGGGCGTCAGTGACCTCGCGGACCCGGTGCGGATCGTGATCTGCCTGGGTCTCGTCGGAGGCGTCTGCGGGTTCCTGCCGTTCAATCGTCATCCGGCCAGGATCTTCATGGGCGACGCGGGCAGCATGTTGCTGGGCTTCGTGGCCGCGGCCTTGATGATCCTGTTCGCCACCGAGTCGCCTCGGTGCTGGGTGGCTTCGATCGTCCTGTTTGGCCTGCCGATCCTCGATACCGCGGTCGCGGTCGTCCGGCGTCTGCTGAATCGCCGGCCCGTCTTCGTCTCCGACCGGGGGCACATCTACGACCAGATGATCGACCGTGGAATCCCGCTGCGAAGGACCGTCGCCATCTGCTATGCGCTGGCGGGTCTGTATGCCCTCCTCGGCTTGGCGATGAGCCAGATTCGCGCACGCTACGCGGTCGTGCTGTGTGTTGTGATGGTCGGTCTCTCGGCGCTGATCGTGTGGCGCAAGGGCTACCTCAAGATGCACGGCCTGCGCGGCGCGGTTCCGGAGAAGAGGTTCGAAGCGTAGCACGGGCATCCTGCCCGTGAGTCCCCTGGATGTTCCGCCCCGCAGAAAGCCCGTGCCGGGCAGGGCCAGGATGGCCCTGCGACTCATGGGCAAGATGCCCATGCTACGACGGATCGGGCCCTCGTCAGAGCGTCGCCGTGAGGTACTCGGTGTCGTGGGTGAATCGCATCGCCCCCTCAAATCTCGCGGGGATGATGACGCAGTCGCCTGCGGCGAAGTCCGCCGGCTCGGCGCTGGGCGAGAGGATCGTGCCGCCGCCGGTGAGGAAGATGAGCGTTCGCATGAGACCCGCCGACAGGCGCACCTCGCCGCCTTCGGTCCGGTGGCCCTTGTCCACCTTGAAGTGCTCGCAGTCCACGAGCCGACCCACGGTCGTGACGGGCAGCTTGTCCGGCGTCATGTCGAAATGGATGCTCTGCAGGGCCTCCTCGATGTGGAGTTGCCTGGGCTTGCCTGCGTCGTCCACGCGGTTCCAGTCGAAGACGCGGTACGTCGTGTCGGAAGGCGTCTGCGCCTCCGCGATGAGCAGGCCGGCGCCGAGCGTGTGGACCACGCCCGCGGGGATGAAGTGGCACTCGCCCTCCGACACAGGCACGGCCGCCAGCAGATCGGCGACGGTCCCTTCGCGAATCGCCTGGGCGAATCGCTCTCGCGTGACCCCCTCTTTGAGTCCCTTGTAGATCACCGCGCCCGGCTCGGCGCGGAGGATGTACCAGCACTCGGTCTTGAGGCGGCCCTTGCCCATCCGCCGGCAGGTCTCGGCGTCAGGGTGTACCTGCACGCTGAGCACTTGTTGGGCGTCGATGAATTTGATCAGCAGGGGAAACGGCCCGGCAAAGCCCCTCGCGCCCGTGATGGCCTCGCCATACCGACGGACGACGGACCCCAGCGTCTGCCCGCGAAAGGCTCCATTGGCGATGGTGGACTGTCCCTCGGGCAGGTCGGCGACTTCCCAGCTCTCGCCGATGTTCTGGCCTTGCGGCAGTGCCTTGCCCAGCACGTCGTGCATTCTCCGCCCGCCCCAGATTCGTGGCTGGAACAGCGGCGCCGACTTCAAAGGATACATTTCCATGGTCGCCATTGTACCAGAGACGTGCCCGACGGCAACCGTTCGTAGTGACGCCGTGAGGCGTTATCTCTGGAAGTCTGATGTTTGAAGTGTGAAGTTTGAAGCATTGCGGACCATTCCTGGCTCTTGGGACTTCAAACCTGGAACTTCAGACTCTCTGCCATGCCCTTACGGGCACACTACAAGCCGCTCACTCCGCGAACATCTCGCCGAGCACTCTCAGAACAGCCTGGCAGGTCTTTGGCGAGATCGCCCCGAGTCTCTTGACCAGACGGATCTTATCGACCGTGCGCAACTGATCGAGCACGATCTGTCCCTGCTTGCCCTGGAATCGGCAGGACACGCGCGTGGGATAGGGACGGCCCTTCGTGGTCATGGGCGTCACAATCACCGCTGCAATGTGGCGGTTCATCTCGTCCGGCGACACCACCAGGCACGGGCGGGTCTTGCGGATCTCGCTGCCCAGGGTGGGGTCGAGGTTGACCAGCCATGCCTCGAATCGTTTCACATCCATTCCCATTCGTCCGCGTCCCATTCGCTCGCGCTGACGGTCTCGCTGTCCAGCAACCGATCGTCGTCGCGTTGGGCCATGAGTCTGAATTGTTCCTCCCAGTTCGCTCGGGCGCTCTTGCCCGGGCGGATCACCAACTGGTTCTCACGGACCGATAGCTCCACCTCCTCGCCCAGGCCCAGTTGCTCAAGGATCGCCTTGGGAATCCGGACCCCCTTGGAGTTCCCCATTCTCACGATTCGTGCTCTTACCGCGCCGTTCATGGACGTGTCTCCTATTGGCCACCGTACTTACATTGTATATACATCGACCGCGGGAGTCAAGAGGATTCGAGGGATTGCCCAGTTCGTGGAGGGTTCCGTCACAGGGAGCGTCCGGCGGGGAAAGTCCTTTTGCCGGGGTCCGGAGTCTGCTAGGATGGCGGCACTGGGTAGATGGAGATGCAATAGGCCGGCGGGGGAGGCCGTCTTACCCTGGGTTGCAGGCGTGGGATCACGCCGCCGGATGTCTTGTGAAAGGAGCAGATGATGAGTTCGATGAATCGCAGGGGGTTCCTGAAACGCACGATGGCTGCGACGGCCGGTTCTTATGCGGTCTTGTCCTCGTTCAGCAATCTGATGCCCAGCGCACGCGGGGCCAATAACCAGGTCCGCGTCGCGGTCGCGGGGATTCGCAGTCGCGGCGGTGCCCACGTGAACGATTTCATGGAGATCGAGGGCGTCAAGGTGGTGGCCCTGTGCGATCCGGACAAGCAGATTCTCGAAAAGGGCATTGCGTCGTTCAAGAAGAAGTACAACGCGAGCGACTCGGACATCGAGGGCTACGCGGACATCCGCCAGATCCTGGATCGCAAGGACGTGGACGCCCTCGTGATCGCGGCGCCGAACCACTGGCATTCGCTGATGACCGTGTGGGCCTGCCAGGCGGGCAAGCACGTGTACGTGGAGAAGCCGGTCAGCCATGCGATCTGGGAGGGTCGCAAGATGGTCGAGGCCGCCCGCAAGTACAACCGGATCGTCCAGGCGGGCACGCAGCATCGGTCCTGTCCCGCGGTGCAGGAGGCGGGTCGCGACATCCGCGCGGGCAAGTACGGCAAGGTCCTCTGGGTCCATTGCGCCGTTCTGAGCTCCCGGGCGAGCATCGGCAAGGTGACGGAGCCGCAGGCGGTGCCGGAGAACATCGACTACAACCTGTGGGCCGGTCCCGCGCCGATGAGCCCGGTCATGCGGAAGAGCTTTCACTATGATTGGCACTGGCAGTGGGCCTGGGGCGACGGCGAGATGGCCAACTGGGGTATTCACTACCTCGACGATGTCCGGCACATGCTGGGCTGGACGAGCGTGCCGACGAAGGTGGTCGCAGCGGGCAATCGGTTCGCCTGGGACGACAACGGTCAGACGCCGAACATGCACTTCGCGCTGATGGACTACGACGGACTGCCCTTGGTGGTCGATATCCGCAACCTGCCCGACCCGGCGCGTCGCGGTGGCAAGGAAGGGGCCCTCTACCTCGGCGGTCGCGGCGGCAACCACATCCAGTGCGAGAACGGCTGGGTCCGCATCTCCCGCGGCGGCGGCGGCGCCTACGACAACAACGGCCAGCGGATCTACCAGTACAAGGGCACCGGCGGCAGCGGGCACACCAACAACTTCATCAACGCGGTTCGCAGCGGGCGGCGCGAGGACTTGGCGGCCGAGATCGAAGTCGGACACCTCGGCACCGCGATCTGCCACCAGGCCAACATCGCCTGGCGGGTGGGAAAAGAGGCCTCCGTGGACCAGGTCCGCGAGAGCATGAAGTCGCACGAGGACGCCGCGAACACGCTCAAGGACATGCTCGAGCAGCTCCAAGGCAACAGCGTCGATCTGGCCAAGCAGCCGTTCGTGCTGGGCCCGATGCTGACCTACGACCGCGACAAGGAGCAGTTCACGGGCGAGAACGCCGAGCAGGCGAACCAGTACATCAAGTGCTCCTACCGCGAGCCGTTCGTCGTCCGCGACAGCGTGTAATCCGCCGGGATTCACGAGGAACCCGATCCCCATGCCCGGACCGTCAACGCTGGGTCTGGACCTCCGTCTGTGTGACAGACGGCTGCTGGACGAGTCGCTCCAGCGTTTCGAGCCGCTGGTTGAGGCGGTCCTGCTCCGCCGCGATCTGTTCCAGCTCCGCGATCCGGGCGTCCTGCTCCTTCAGGGCCTCGATCAGCAGGGCGACCAGCTTGTCGTAGGCGAGCGATCTGGCGTCGGTTCCGTTGGCCTCGTAGTCCACGATCTCCGGGATCACTTTGCCGACCTCCTCCGCGATCAGGCCGATATCGTGTGTGCCTGAGGATTTCCAGTCGAACGCGACGCCGCGAAGCTGTCGGACCTTCGCCATGGCGTTGTCGAGGGTCTGGATGCCGGTCTTCCAACGTTCGGAACTGTAGGTTTTCCAGGCGTTGGCGACGGCCTGGCCGGACGCGTCGCCTGTGTCGGGCAGCGTCAGGCGATAGTCCGGATCGGCGACGCCTAGTCCGACGTACCCGGTCCGGGCCTCGACTGTCACCCGGTCGCCGCCGAAGGGTGGGTAAGGGAAGCTCTCCGCGACGACCAGGCCGGCGGAGGGTCCGTCCCGCCGAATCTCCCACAGATTGACGCCCACGCTGGCGGCGGTCAAACTGATCCCGGCGTCGCTTCCGAGGGCTCCCGCGAATCGCAGCCAGGGCGATGTGCCTTCCACGAGCACGTTGCCCGCGACGTGGAGCTTTTCCTGCGGATTGTCGGTCCCGATGCCGACGTTGCCCGTGGGAATCGAATACAGGTCGTCGCCCAGGACCATCCAATCGGCGTCCTGGCCCTCCGTGACGAGCATGACGTAGTCGGTCTCATGGAGGATCTGCACCCGCCGGCAGTACTGCTTGGGACAGTTCTCGGCCCAGTAGCAGCCGTTCACCTCGACATAATCGCCGGTCAGCAAATGGCAGGCGGTCTTATAACAGACCTGCACGGATTGCAGGCCGGCCAGGAGATCGTTCGGATCGTCCAGGACCAGATCGATCGCGACCGCGACGGTGTAGTCCCCATAGCAGACCACCGGCACGTCGCTGGCCTCGTCGGTTGTGACCATCCCTCGGAATTTGACCTGTCCCTGGCCGAGGAGCTGTCCGGCCAAACTCAGCACAAGCACCATGATGGCTGCGTATCCTGTTGTTCTCATCTTCTCACCTTTCTTCAAACCGCTGATGAACCTATGTGTGTGAAACCGGGCTACCGGCTCCATTCTATAGGAACCCGCCCGGAAAGACAATGGAACAGTCCCCAGCTTCGCACAGACGGTCTTCCTGTTTCCCCTTGTGGCAAATGGCTGGGTTCTGGTAAACTGCACAGACGTGTTCGGGGCCGATGTGTGAACTCAGTGAAGCGTGATCGGGCGGCAGCACGACAATAGGTAATGCCGGCAAAATGCAGATCGTAGCGGTAGCGAATCAGAAGGGCGGTTGCGGCAAGACCACGACCGCCATCAACCTTGCGGCGGCCCTCGCCAAGATCGGGCACCGTGTGCTGCTCGTCGATTTCGATCCGCAGGGCCACGCGACCCTGGGCTTGGGCTACGACCCCAACAGCTTCGCCCAGAGCGCCTACCACGTCGTGTCGGATTACGTGCCGGTCTCGCAGGTCGTCGTGAGCACGCGCGTCAGCCGACTCGGTCTGCTCCCGAGCAACATCCTCCTGGGCGGGGCCGAACTGACGCTGCGCAACGTGCCGGGCAAGGAACTGATCCTTGGCGAGCAACTGCGGTCGGTCTCTCGGGACTACGAGATCTGCGTGATCGACTGTTCGCCGTCGCTGGGCCTGCTGATGCTGAATGCTCTGGTGGCGAGCACGGGCGTTGTCATCCCGGTCCAAGCCCATTTCTTCGCTCTCGACGGGCTCAGGCGCCTGCTGGACACGATCCGGGTGGTCCGCGAGCGGTTCTACCCCTGCCTCGTGAGCCCGCTGGGCGTGGTGCTGACCTTCGTGGAGGAGCGGACCGCGTTGAGCAAACGGATCGAGACGGGACTCCGCGGCTTGTTCGGCGCCCTGGTTTTCAATACGGTTATCCACAAATCTGTGGCCTTGGCCGAGGCGCCGAGCCACGGACAGACCATCTTCGAGTTCGCCCGCGACAACAAGGGGGCCAGGGAATACGAAGCGCTGGTGCGCGAGACGGTCGCCCGCCTGGGGACGCCCGACGTGCTGGATGCGGCCCGGTCCTGACCGGGTTCCTCACGAGGATTGACTTGCCGCCATGATGGCCGCGATCTTGAGGGCATATTTCTGCGTGGCCTTCAGGCGATGGCCTCGCGGCCCGCCATTGTGGATTCTGGCCATGTCGAGCAGGCTCTTGCCCCGCCCATAATAGCTCAGGTAGGCCCGGACAACCTGTCTGGCCTTCTCGGGATCTGAAGCCTCGCAGTATTTCCAGTCCACGCCCAGGATTCGCGTGCCGTCCTCCCAGTACCGTCGGTGGATCTGATAGGCGCCGATGGCTCTGCCGTGATCGCCCACCGCGTTCGGATCGCGCCGGCTCTCGACCCGCGAGATGGCGTCGAGAAGCCGTTCCATCTCCTTGTCGTCGGTCGCATGCGCCTTCCCGCCCAGCCCGACGAGCCAGATGGCCAGTGCCATTGCCAAACATGCGTACAAGGGTCTCATTGTCGTACCCCCCGGTTCGAATGAAACGCCTGTCTGCGGTTGTCCTGAGATTCGTCAACGGGCCGTCCACAGAATCAGCCCACCCAGCTCATACGATAACGAGGGCAGTCGGTGCGGGAGGATAGGGAAAAAACGCAACGGAGGATACGCGGGAGGACCGGCTGCCAGAACGTTCTTGCGACCTCGCGCAGAGTGACGAAACGTGGGCCGGACGCTGTCATTCCTGCACTGCAAAGGCGCGGCATCTTGTTTTCTTAGCAAGCATTTTTGGTTGCGGCAGGAGGCCGCGCCAAGAAAGCAGGAATCCAGGAATCGCGGAACCGGGCGCAACATGGGAAGTGGATTCCCGCTTGGCGCGGGAATGACAATCCGGGGTTTCCATGAACCCCTGTTGTGTGCATACGAGTGCAGTCTTGCCCCCCGGAAGACCGTCCTCTGATCAACCGTTGGAATGGCGTCAAAGCAAAATGAATCGGGCCCACCCTGTGGGGATGGGCCCGACTGTCATCGAGATGAAAGGTGACCGATCCTACTGCTGCGCGTCGAGCGACTTGATCCGAATGTTGCGGAATTCGAGGTAGTCGCCGTGACCGCAGAAGCCGATGTGGCCCTTGTCGCGCTTGAGACCCGGATGAGCCCGGTGGTCCATCGTCTCCGGCGTGCTCGCCTTGTCGAGGTCGGCGTCGACGATGGTCATGCCATTGACCTTGACGGTGATCTGACGGCCCTTGGCGGTGACTTCCTCGCAATTCCATTCTCCGACGGGCTTGAGACACCCGCGTTTGGCCGGGACGACGCCGTAGATCGAGCCGTGGAACTGGTACGGCTGCAAGTTTGCATATTGCGGCGCCGAATCCTCCAGAATCTGGATCTCCATCCCCTCGTAGGCGGCGTCCCCGCCCAGCGGGGCCCGGATGCCCAGGCCGTTGTTGGCGCCTGGGGTCAGCTTGAACTCGAATCGGAAGATGAAGTCGCCATACTCCTGGGCGGTGTACACGTTGCCGCCGGCCTTCTTCGGGTCGCAGATTATCTTGCCGTCCTGGGCGTAGTAGCCGGCGGTGTTGCCGGTCCAGCCGGTCATGTCCCGCCCGTTGAACAGGGGGACGAAACCCGCCAGTCTCTCTTCCGCAGACACGATCTCGCGGATGTAGATGTTTCGGAAGTACAGGAAGTTCCCGTGGTTTTGCAGCTCGATCTGGCCGGTGGGGAACATCGGACGGCCATTGTACTTCTGCAGGTCGAACCGGTTCCAGTAGTTCTCCATGACGACGTTGTCCACGACGAGCTCGCCGTTGAGGTAGACGGTGACCTTGTCGCCGACCATGAGGATTCGGAACGTGTTCCACTCGCCCACGGGCTTGTCCGCGACCTTGGACGGCTTGCTCGGGTTGTTCTGGTTGTTGTACAGGCCGCCGGAGCCGACTTGGGCGCCCGCATCCGTGCGGGCCGTGTCCCAGATCTGGACTTGGGGCGAGCCGCGCAGGTAGATGCCGCTGTCGCCGTTTTCCTCGATCTTCCAGTCCACGAGCATTTCGAAGTCGCCGTAGTCCTTGGCGGTGCACAGGCTGCGTCCCTTGCCGTCGAAGATCAGGACGCCGTCGACGACGCTCCAGTGGGCCCGCATGTTCTCGTCGGCCTCTTTCTGCAGTTGGGCCAGCTCGTCCGGGGGCAGGGCCGCCCGCCGGTCCGGATTGTCGTACGGGCCTTTGAGCAGGCCTTTCCAGCCGGCGAGGTCCTTGCCGTTGAACAGAGCGGTGAAGCCCTCGGGAGGCTGATTCAGCGGCGTGGCCGCCGCGACTGTCTGGACGGCACAGGCCGCCAACAGAAGGAACAGGGATACTGCCGCAAGAACTCCGGTTGAATGGGACATCTCTCTTCTCATCGCGATTCTTCCTTTCCGAGGCCTGATGCGACCCGTGGGAGCCAGAGAACGGCTCGTGCCGTTCGAGCGTCACGGACGCGCAGGCGACTGCAACTGGCAAGAGTCTACGCCGGGACAATCGCTCCGTCAAGCTCCCTCGCCGCGGATCGGCGAGCGAGTGCGATCGCGTCGTCCGAGTGTCGTCGGATCCGGTCATTCCTGCCCTGCAAAGTCGCGGCATATTGCTTTTCTGACAAGTATTTCGGACAGGACACGCCCATTGCCCCCGAACCATAGGAATCGGAACGTCCGTTCCAATCGATGGCAGGCACGCCCGAAGCGGTCGTGCGAGGGGAGTTTTTCGCATTGCGGCCTCCGGCGTGAACGCGAGCGAAGCGCTCGGTTGCAGGTTTGGCGCAGCACGGCGGATGTTGCCGTCCCCCTTACCGCTGGTGGCTCCAATGCGTCAGACTCCCGCCGCACCGCGGCGGATTCCGGATCGATCCGTCCGTTCCTCTGTAGCAAGCACTTGGGTTGCGGCCGAAGGCCGCTTCAAGCACGCAGGAATCCAGGAATCGCGGAACCGGGCGCGACCTGGAGAGTGGATTCCCGCTTGGCGCCGGAATGACAATCCGAAGTCGCGCGTGCAGCCCTCGTCTGAGTCATCCATCGGGTGGGCCCGGCGTACCCTCTTCCGGATGGGCGGTTCCCGTTGCCTCTGGACCGGCTTGCGTCTACAATAACAGGGTAGCAGATTCGAAAGCTGTGGGCATGAAGAGAGTTTCCTGACCTCGCGTCACAAGGAGCTTCATCATGAACGAGCGGAGACGGACGAGCCGGCCTGCGACGGAACGCGTGAAGAGTCTTCCTCCACGGCCCGGCGGATCGCACAGGGCATTCACGCTGATCGAGCTGCTGGTGGTCATCGCCATCATCGCAATCCTGATGTCCGTCCTTATGCCCGCGCTGAGCCGGGCGCGGGAGCAGGGGCGTCGCGCGGTCTGCCTGAGCCATCTCAAGACGCTGACCCTGGGCTGGACGATGTACGCGGATGAGAACGAGGACCGCATCGTCAACGGCGAGGCCTACTATTCGCCCACGACTGCGGCCGCGGCCCCGGTGCCCGGTTCCGGTCCTCACCAGGGCGAGCGCTACTGGGTGGGCAACGACTGCGCCCAAGGCTACGCAACGGGCGAACAGCGGCCGCTCAACATCCAGGTGGAGGCCATCCGCGTCGGTGCGCTGTATCCATACTGCAAGGCGGATAAGGTCTACCGGTGTCCGACCGGGGTCCGCGGCGAGATGCGGACCTACTCGACCGGCTACGGCATGAACGGCTGCTTCGACGCGCCGGGGACCTACAGCGGCAACCGCGGCGTGCGGGTCGGCCAGACGGTGCTCATGGTCAAGAAGCGGTCGGAGATCACGGTCCCCGCGCCGGCTTATCGGCTTGTCTTCCTGGACGAGGGACGGATCAGTCCGGACAGTTACGCGGCGTACTACCTCACGGCCAGGTGGTGGGACCCGCCGTTCGTCCGCCATGGCGACGGGACGAACGTCGCTTTCGCCGACGGACACAGCGACTACTGGAAGTACCGAGGCAAGGAGACGATTGCGGCCGGCAAGCAGGCCAACCCGCCGTATGGGTATACCCCCACGACCGACGACGGTCGGGACGACCTGCGGAAGATGCAGGAAGCCATCTGGGGGAGAATCGGATACTGAATCGGCGGCGGGGCTACCATCTGGAGCAGACTTCTCTCTTGGGAGGAAATGTCGTGAGAACGTTGGATTTTGCCGGAACCCGCGGGACTGGTGTGCTCTCGATCTGGCGGGGACGGCAGGCCGGATATCGCCTGCGTCGGAGCCTGCACGCACGATGTGAAGGTCTACGAGAACATGGGCGCGGGCGGTTGAATTGGACCGAGGATTCTGGTATACTTTCCATAGTCGGTTGTTTGGAGAAGGACTCATAATACATCCATTCCAGGGGAGGGCGTTGTGGTCATGAGGTCGCCGAAAGTCCTGCTGTGTACGGTAGTGTGGGTGTCTGCATGGTTGTGCCCAGTGGCACCGGGCCACTCTGATCCGCCCTGGAAGAACCAGATCGCCTTCCCGGACGACGCGTTCCAGAGCTGGACGTCGCCTCCCTACATCAAGTTCACGATCATCACGAAGGAGGGGTACGACTCGAACGTGGTCTACTATCAGGACTGCACCCAGTACGACTATCACTATGACTTCGCCCTCAAGTGCCTCGAACCGTTCGTGGGCATGACTATCGAGGAGTTCGACGCGGTCACGCTCCATGCGACGGGCCAGCAGGCGATCCTGGGCGCGGTGATCTTGCCGCCGTGGCATGATCCCGCCTTCAACGAGTACGGAATTCAGCTCACTCGCACCGATGCGTACACGCGAGAAGAGACCCTCGCGATCTTCAACCTCGTGAAGGCTTCCGTCATCGCTGATGCGAACGTGACCGCGTATTACTTCCCGACCTACGAGCAGTATTCGGTGGCCCAAGTGAACCGCGAGTGGTTCGAGGCGCGGTGCGTCCCGGTCGGCTCGACCGCCCAGTGGTCGGAGGGCGGCGCCATCTACTCCGCCGGCTGGACCCTGGGAACGCTCAAGCAGGTCGCGGGCTCCGACATCCAGCGGGCGTACACCGCCGGCGAGCTGACGCCGGACGATGTCCTCCTCACGGACGGCGTGCCCGCGGAAATCCCCTCCGTCGCTGGGATCATCACGTTGATGGCCTCCACGCCCAACTCGCACGTCGCGATCCTGTCACGATCCCAGGGCGTCCCGTTCGTCCACATGGTGGACGACGACGCTGCGCTCGCCCGGTCGCTCGTCGGGCACAGCGTCTATCTGGCGGCCACGGAGTCCCGATACAACCAGACCATCAAGCTGCTTGATGCCTCCTCTCTGAGCGAAGACGAGAAGTCCGCTCTGCTGGCGATGAAGAAGGCGGCACCGCTGGTGATCCAGCCCATGACCTCGCGAGGCGAACTCTGGGCGGATACGAGCGACCTGTCGCCATCGGACATCCGTTTCTTCGGCGGCAAGGCGTCGAACTTCGGCGTCCTTCGCCGGGCCTTCCCGGACGATTCGCCCGCCGCGATGGCGTTCTCGTTCGATCTGTGGACGGGCTTTCTCGACCAGCGACTGCCCGAATCGGCAGGGGGCAAGACGCTCCGAGAGGAGATCGGGGATCGCCTGGCGGATTACACGGCGTATCCGCCTGCCGGTCTGGAGGCCCTCTCGGACGATCTCGACGCGATTCGCGATCTGTTCAAGGACGCCCAGACGACCGGCTTCGGCGCATCGGAGACCCTGGTCATTGACGCCTTGCAGGATTTCGGGTTCGATGCGAACAGCAAGATCCGGTTCCGCAGCTCGACGAACGTCGAGGACAGCGACCAGTTTACCGGCGCCGGCCTGTACGACAGCTTCAGCGGCTGCCTCGCGGACGACACGGACGACGATACATCGGGTCCGTGCGCCTGCGATCCCTCGGAGGGCAACGAACGCGGCGTGTTCCGCGCGATCCGCAAGGTCTTCGCCAGCTTCTACAACGACAACGCCTTCCTCGAGCGGCTCAAGCGCGACGTGAACGAGGCGGAGGTGGGCATGGCCCTGCTCGTGCACCATTCGTTCCCCGACGAGATCGAGCTGGCCAATGGCGTCGCCACGCTGGAACGGGGCTCCAACGGGCGGTGGTCGGCCGGCATCGTCTCCCAGAAGGGCGCGGTCTCCGTGACCAATCCGCCGACGGACGCGGTGCCCGAAGAGGTCCGGATCGAGGTCTGGGGTTCCGATCCGTACGTGGAGGTCCGCCAGCGTTCGAGCCTCGTCTCGCTCCGCGAGAATACCGTGCTCGAATGGGAGAGCGAGTACGTCGAGCTGTACAATCTGCTCGTGACTGCGGCCGACCGGTATTGCAAGGAGACGGGCAAACAGGACATTGTTCTGGACTTCGAATTCAAGAAGACCTCGCTCGACGACAAGCTGGTCGTCAAGCAGATTCGCGAGATCCCGCAGGCGGGCGGCGACGAGTACGAGACGCCGTTCCTGCTGGGCCAGTCGAAGACCTACTGGACGCTCCATGGTCGCGGCGGAAACGTTTTCACGAACCACCGACTCAAGTCCCGCTGGACGCTCTCGCCCAGGAGTGTCTGGCTCGACGACGAGAGCCTCAATCGGTGCCTCTACGATCAGGTGTCGATCGAGTACGTCGCGGATGGCGAGATCCGACAGGTTGCCGGGAGTCTGTCCTCGCTGCCCGATGCTTCGCACGTCTACACGCCTCCCCAGTCGGAGTGGGACTCGCCCGTCCTGACGGACAGTTGGCGATTCGTGGACCAGAGCAACCCACGGACGTACCGGCTCCAGATGATGGCGATGTTCGACGCGGTTGTGCCCGATCCCGTCGTGACGGTTGACGATTTCCGCATCGACGTGGAGGTCGCATACGACCAGCCGGTCCCTGTCGATCTCGACGATGTCACGACCGACGAGGCCGCGAGCGTCAGGCTCTACCAGCCTTGGGAACCCGCCGCGGAGGACGAGATCCAGGAGTGCTCCTTCGACGATCCCAACACCGGCGTGTCGATCTGCACGCGGTTCTATATGCGATGGAGCTGGAACTGGACGTCGCCCACGTCGGTCCAGTTCGAGAGCACGCGGATCGATGGCCTGACGACCGAGCCGATCCTCCTGACCGGCTACTTCTCCCAGAGCATCGGCGGCGGGGCGCACCTGTGCCCGAAGAACTTCCTGTTCGAGCCCGGCCTGGAACCCGGCATCTCGCAGCAGACCCTCGACGAGCTGATCGCGAAAAACGTCCGCCTGATCTACTACACGACCGGCGCCCGCGAGTGCCGTCCCACGGAATGCAAAGACACGCCCCCGTTCATCGGTTTCTACGGCTTCGACGAGCCCATCGAGTGAGCATCGCGGTTCGTAGTGACGCCATGGGGCGTTGTCTTCTCCGCCAGCGGGCAGAATATGCCCTCACGTGCACAGTGCGAACACGGTGCGTCGCTGCGCTCGGAAAATGTGGCCCGCGCATCGTCCTTGTGCTAAGATAATCCTCCCGGCCAGTGGCAGGCGTTTCGGTACGGTCGTTGCCTGTGACTGCGGACCTGGAAGATGGTGGGGTTCGTGTGAACAAGGAGATGCCTACGATGCGAACGTGCCAATCGATTCTGTGCTTGCTGGCAGTCTCCTTTCTTCCGTCTGCGGCTTGGGCGCAGGGCGATCCGTTCCTCGTGGGCGCCTGCACGCATTTCAGCCAGGGCAAAGGGGTTCTCGACCGGAATATCGAGAGCCTCCGGCAGGCGGGCATCGTCTCGATCCGCGACGAAGTGGGCTGGGTCTCCGTCGAGTGCCAGAAGGGCAAGCTCGCCATGCCCGAGAGCTTCGATGGGTACGTCCGCAAGGCCGCGGGCGCAGGGCTGCGCGTGCTGCTCATCCTCGACTACGCCAATCCCTTCTATGACGACGGCGACCGGCCTCGCTCGCCCGAGGCGATTGAGGGGTTCTGTCGGTACTCCGAGTTCGTCGTGAAACACTTCGGCAACGACGTCCGTCTGTACGAAATCTGGAATGAGTGGGACATCGGCATCGGCCTGCCCCAGCGGTACGACAAGGGCGGCTCGCCCGAGGACTACGTCAAGCTGTTGAAGGCGGTCTATCCGCGGATCAAGGCGGCCGATCCCGGCGCGACCGTCATCGCGGGGGCGTCCACGAGCGGCGCAGTGAAGAGGGGCTGGCTCGAAGAGATCGTCCAGCTCGACGCCCTCGGCTTCTGCGACGCGATCTCGATCCACAGCTACAACTACAGCGGCAAGTTCCCCGAGCGAGGCCCCGAGGCGTGTTCCGCCTGGATGGCGAGCGTGCAGGAGATGCTCCGCAGATACCACGGGGGCAAGGACGTGCCGTTCCACGTCACGGAGATGGGCTGGCCCACCCACGTCGCCAGGCATGGGACCGATCCGGAGTTGTCCGCGTCCTACTTGGCGAGACTGTACCTGCTGGCCCGCACGTCGCGGTCCTTCAAGGGGCTCTGGTGGTACGATTTTCAGGACGATGGGTGGAACCCGCAGTACAACGAGGACAACTTCGGCCTGGTCCGTCCCGATCTGACGCCCAAGCCCGCGTACCACGTCATGGCGGATATCTCCGCACTGGCCGCCCACGGACAATTCGTGGATCACCTGCCCACCCAGGACGAGAACCTCTGGGTCCTGCGGTTCAAGGTGCGCCAGGGAGACTGCTGGGCCTTGTGGTCCGCGGACGACCAGGACCGCCAGGTCATCTTGCAGACGGAGTCCCCGGCCCGGCCCGTGACGGTCCAGCAGGCCGGGCACGACGCCCGCCCGACGCAGTGGGGTTTCCGCGATTGGACGAGGCGGGGCGCCGAGTATGCGCCCAATCGCCTGTCGCTGGTCGTCGGGCATCGGGCGGTCCTGCTCGGCGGCGATCTTTCGGGTGTATCGGTCGTCGAGGTTGTCCCGCGGTTCCGCGATGCTCCAAAAACCGGACAGGAACGAGGTTCTTAGGACGCAACGGACGAACAGGAGGCTCACACAATGGGAACCCGTATGCACAGTGGATTCTATGTCTTGTCGTGTACTCTGGTCCTGTCGGCCGCGACAGTCCTGGCGGGACAGGATCGATTCAAGCTCCGTGAGTTGTACCCGCAGGAGAGGATCGCACAGATCCTGGTCCCGCGCGAGCAGTGGCGTCCCTGGCCCCAGGCCGGCGATCGCGCCTCCTGGGAAGGCTTGCCCGAATCGGTGCGGAAGGACCTGATCGCCAATGGCGAGCAGTATCTCCGCTACGATTGGCCGGATTTGCCCGCGACGTTGTTCCTTGAATTCGCACGAGAGGGCAATCGCAGCCGCTACGAGCGCGAGCACTTTGCCCGCCGGGGGGCGCTGACGGATCTGCTGATTGCCGAGTGCGTCGAGGGCCAGGGTCGTTTCCTGGACGACATCGCCAACGGCGTCTGGGCCATCTGCGAGGAGTCCTTCTGGGGCGTCCCCGCGCACGTCGGGGTGCAGAAGGCGGGTTCGGGACTGCCCGATCCCGGTGAGCCGGTGGTGGACCTGTTCGCCGCGGAGACCGGGGAGAGCCTCGCCTGGACGTTCTACCTCCTGGGCGAGCAGCTCGACCGGGTCTCGCCGATGATCTGCAAGCGAATCCAGTATGAGATGGGCCGTCGGATCTTGACCCCGTGCTTCGAGCGGGACGATTTCGGCTGGATGGGTTTCAAGGGCGGTCGCGTCAACAACTGGAATCCGTGGTGTAACGCGAGCTGGCTTACCTGCACGCTGCTCGTCGAGCCGAACGAGGTCCGGCGCACGGCGTCCGTCGCGAAGATCGTTCGCAGTCTGGACCATTTCCTCGACGCCTACACCGACGACGGCGGCTGCGACGAAGGACCTGGCTACTGGAGCCGGGCGGGGGCCTCGCTGCTGGATTGCCTGGAGCTGCTCCACAGCGCCACGAAGGGCGGGATCGACGTGTACAACCAACCTCTGGTCCAGGAGATCGGCCGGTACATCTACCGCGTCCACATCGCGGACGACTGCTTCGTGAACTTCGCGGACGCCTCCGCGAGGGCGCACCCGCCCGCTGAACTGGTGTACCGCTACGGCAGGCGGATCGGGGACGACCGCCTGGCCGGTTTCGGCGCGTACCTCCACAGCCGGGAGGACAAGGGGTTCGCAGGCAAGGGGGGGTACACAGTCGGTCGATACTTGCCGGAGATCTTCCATTTCGTCGAGATCGAGTCCGCGCAGGCAGCAGCGCCGCTGCCGAGGGACGTCTGGTTCGACGGCATCCAGGTGATGGCGGCCCGAGACACGGCGGGGACCGCCCAAGGCTGCTTCGTCGCGGCCAAGGGCGGGCACAACGCCGAGAGCCATAACCACAACGACGTCGGCAATTTCATCGTCTACGTGGACGGCCGGCCGATCCTCATCGACATCGGAGTTGAGACCTACAGTCGCAAGACGTTCAGCTCGCAGCGGTACGAGATCTGGACGATGCAGTCGGCCTGGCACAACCTGCCGACCCTCGACGGCGTGACGCAGAACCCCGGGCGACAGTTCGCAGCGAAGGACGTGCAGTACGAGGCCGACGAAGACCACGCGCAGTTGCAGCTCGACATCGCAGGCGCCTATCCGGCCAAGGCCAATCTCAAATCCTGGGTCCGCACGATCCGCCTGAACCGGGGAAAGGGCATCGCGATTACCGATGCCTATGCCCTGGAGAAACCGGCGCAGGAGATCACGCTGAGCCTGGTGACGCCCTGCACGGTGACAGAGCAAGGAAGCGGCCGACTGAGACTCCAGACCCTCGACGAACCCTTCGTCGCCATGCAGGTCATCTATGATGGGACCCAGCTCAAACCGACGGTGGAGACGGTTCCCGTCGAGGATGGTCGTCTCCGTTCGGTCTGGCCCGAGCAGCTCACACGCATCCTCCTGAAGGCCGAGAAGCCCGCGACGCAGGACACCTGGACCGTGCGAATCGAACGGGCGCAGGATAAGTGACACTGACATGCAGCCATTCACACTTCTGATCAAACCCTCCGGCTCCGACTGCAACGTCGATTGTGCGTACTGTTTCTACAAGTCCCGCGCGTCGGAAATCGGACACGGCCGGCAGCGGATGAGCGACGAAGTCCTCGAACGGCTCGTGAAGGACTACCTCGGTCTGCGGTTTCCCCTCTCGGGCTTCGCGTGGCAGGGGGGCGAGCCAACCCTGATGGGCCTGGACTTCTTCCGGAAGGCGGTGGAACTCCAGAAGCGTTGCGGCGTCGCGGGCCAGGAGGTCGGCAACTCGATCCAGACCAATGCGATCCTCCTGGACAACGCCGACTGGTGCCGGTTCCTGCACGAGAACGAGTATCTCGTGGGCGTCAGCATCGACGGGCCGAAGGAACTGCACGATCACTACCGGCGCGACCTGGGCGGCCATGGTACATGGGATCGCGTCATGGCCGCGATCCGTCGCATAAAGGATTCCGGCGTCGAGTACAACACGCTCACGCTCGTCAATCGCCTGACCGCGGACCATGTGGACGAGATCTTCGATTTTCTCGTCGGACTCGGCGTCCGGTATCTCCAGTTCATTCCGTGCGTGGAGGTGGACCCGCGGACGGGCCGGGTCGCGGAGTTCTCGGTGACGCCGGAACAGTATGGCGATTTCCTGTGCCGGCTCTTTGAGCGATGGATCGCGTTTGGGCCCGACAAGCTCAGCATCCGCGACTTCGACTCCGTCCTGTGCCACTGCATCGGCGGTCGGCACACGATCTGCACCTTCGACAGGCAGTGCAGCCAGTACGTCGTCGTCGAGCACCAGGGGGATGTCTTTCCGTGCGATTTCTTCGTCGAGCCGAGGTGGCGCCTGGGCAACATCTTCGAGACGCCCATCGAGCAGCTCGCAAACTGTGCCCAGAAGAAGACCTTCGCTCGGATGAAGGGGAACCTCGCGAACAAGTGCCTGGTCTGCCGGCACCTGTCGATCTGCCGGGGCGGGTGCTTGAAGGACCGCGCGCCGTTCGATAGGGACAGCTACGGGCGGGAGAGCTACTTCTGCGAGAGCTACCGTCGGTTCTTCGACTATGCGATGCCTCGATTTCTGCAGGTGGCGGCGCAAATCCGCAGCGGCGCCCTTGTCAGGCCGGGGCAATTGACCTAACATGGCGTCGCCAACGAAATTGAAAGGACCATCCATATGGCACAGGTTGATCGCAGAGCGTTCATCGCGGGTTCCGTGGCGGCCCTGGCCGGCGTCGGTGCGGCCGGCTGCGCCACGCAGAAGGCGTCCGCGTCCGAGTCGAAAACGCAGCGAGGCAATCGGATTGCCGTCGCGACGTATTCCTTCTGGCAGTTCAAAGACGACCGGAAGATGCCCATCGAGAGATGCATCGACGAGGCCGCCCGCATGGGATTCGACGGCGTCGACATCCTGCTGCGACAGATCGACGGCGAGCCGAATGTGGACAACGCCTACTTGCAGAAGCTCAAGCGCCACGCGCTGATCAACGGCCTGGACCTGTGCAATCTGTCCACGCACCAGAGCTTCGTCTCGCCGGACGAGGCCAAACGCCGGCAGAACATCGATCTGACGATCAGGCAGATCGAAATCGCCTACCAACTCGGCATCCCGATCATCCGCGTCAACACAGGACGCTGGGGCACCAGCGGCAGTTTCGACGAGCTCATGGCCAATCGCGGCATCGAGCCCGTCCTGCCCGGCTACACCGAGGATGACGGCTTCAAGTGGGTGATCGACTCGCTGGAGAAATGTCTGCCAAGGGCCGAGGAGTGCGGCGTCATTCTCGGTCTGGAGAACCACTGGGGACTCGCTCGGACTCCCGAGGGCCTGCTGCGGATCGTCAATGCGGTCAACTCGCCCTGGCTGCGGGTCCTGCTTGACACCGGCAACTTCCTGGAAGACCCGTACGACAAGCTGGAGATGTGCGCGCCCCAGACCGTCTTCATGCAGGCCAAGACCTACTACGGCGGCGGCCTGTGGTACACGCTCGACCTGGACTACGAGCGGATCGGCCGGATCATGAAGAAGCACAGCTATCAAGGCTACGTCTCGCTCGAATTCGAGGGCAACGAGGACTGGCGGACGGCCATCCCGAAGGGCTTGGCTCTATTGCGCAAGGCGTTCTGTTGACGGGAAGGGGACTCCTTCGAGCGAAACGGGCCTGATCGCCGTGCCAGACCATCAGACGGGCAAACCGGTGGAGATCCGGTGCGTATACTCACTGACGGGCTTGCCGGATTGAGGTCTTGTCTGGAGAGGTTGTCCCGTTTGTGCAGATGAAGACGACGCAACCGGTATCGATTGTTCTTGTCGCAGGAGATGTCTGATGTGCAGACCCATTCTCGTTTCAATCCTCGCTGTTGTCGCGATTTCGTCGGCGACTGCTGTCCGTGCGGTTGCCTCTGCGTCGGCTCCCGAACCGATCCAAACGCTCAGAATCGGGGCTGCGGCGCCTGATTTTGCCCTGCCCGGCGTGGATGGGCGAACGCACAAGCTCTCCGAGTACAGCCGGGCCAAGGTTCTCGTCGTCGTGTTCACCTGCAATCACTGCCCGACGGCCCAGGCCTACGAGGCCCGGATCGCGAAGCTGGCAGCCGACTACAGGAACCAGGGCGTCGTCCTCGTCGCGATCTCGCCGAACGATCCGTTGGCGGTCCGACTCGACGAGCTGGGCTACACGGATGTGGGCGATTCGTTCGAGGACATGAAGATCCGGGCCAAGGACCGAGGCTTCAAGTTCCACTACCTCTACGATGGCGACAAGCAGGAAGTGTCCAAGGCGTATGGTCCCATCGCCACGCCGCACGTCTTCGTCTTCGACGCGGACCGCAAGCTCCGCTACACCGGTCGCGTGGACGACAACGAGCGGGACCCGAACGCGGTCAAATCACCCGATGCCCGCAACGCAATCGAGGCCCTGCTGGCTGGGAAACCCGTGCCCGTTGAGACGACCAAACCCCCCGGCTGCTCGATCAAGTGGTCGGACAAGCGGGCCTCGGTCAGCCTGGCATTCGAGAAATGGGCCCAGGAAGACGTGGCCTGGAGTACGATCCGCCTGGAGGCGGTCAAGACACTTCTCCAGAACGACACGAACAAGCTTCGGCTCATCAATCTGTGGTCTATCGGGTGTCGGCCGTGTGTCCAGGAGTTTCCATCGCTGGTCGAGATCAATCGTATGTATCGCGGTCGCGACTTCGAGATGGTGAGCATCAACCTCGACGGCCTGGAGGGCCGAGGCAAGACGTACCAGTTCCTCACGGACAAGGAGGCCTCGTTCACCAACTACGTGTACGTTGGCGATGGGCGCGCTCTCCTGAGCGCGGTGGACCCCAAATGGACCGGCGCCATCCCGTATACGCTCGTGATCAAGCCCGGCGGCGAGGTTCTCCACACCCGTCTTGGGATGATCGACCCGCTCGCGATGAAGAAAGTCATCGTGGACTACCTCGGCCGCACGTACAAGTAGCGGGTTGACCGCATTCCCCGGGCGAGTCGCGCAGACCCGTTTGGGCGGGGTGCGATTCGTGTTCTCAGGTCGGTTCCTCCAATCCCTGGGAATCGACTCTATCATTCTTGCGCCAAGCAGGAATCCGGGAACCGCAGGACCCGGCCCATCATGGATAGTGGATTCCGGCCCCCGATCGGGTCGGGGGCAGACTCTGTCCGAGAACGAGAAAGTCAACGTCGAACGACCCATTTCACGGCAAACCAGAAACTGCCTACAAACGCAGACTGCACCCATCGCGTGGTCAAACCGCCTTTCCATCTTGACATCCGGGCCTGTCGTTGGCATGGTGGGAGACCGGAGCGGTCGATTGAGGGGCTCGGACCGGATGTCCGCCGTTCCTTGTGGAGTTGTGTGCCGGTCAGGCAGATGGGCATATGGACCTCGGGGAAGAGGCTTGATCCTCTCTTCCCCAATGGGAATTGAGGGGTGATATGCAGGGACGTGGAACGACAGAGCGGCGACCGCATGAGTCGCATCCTACAGCCACGCCGGAGTTGAATTCGCCCGAGCCTGTCGTCGATTTGCTGCCCTGCAGCTTCTTTGTCACGGACCATGAGGGAAGACTCCTCCGGTGGAACCGGGATTTCCGACGTCTGATCGAGTATTCCGATGGGGAACTCGGTTCGATGCGCATCCTCGATGTCGTGGATAGCGAGTGCAGGGGGGCTCTGGCGGAGGCGATGAACCGGGCGTTCGAAGGCGACCCAATTCGGATGGATGTGATCTGCCGAGCCCGGAGCGGCCGGGCCATTCCGCTATTCATCACGGCCCAGCGTGCGACCGTCGAGGCCGGAACCTGCCTGATCGTGGTTGGGACGGAAGACGTCTGGCGGAAACCCGCGGCGCAGCAGTCGGCCGAGCGGAGTGTGAGGGATGAACGAAACCTGCCGCCCGCGTCGATCGACAACCTGCCGGACGCCATGTGCGCCAAGGGCCGTTGGCGCGAAGAGGATGCCTATCGCGCGATCGTGGATCACTCGTTCCATGGCCTGATCGTCGTTCAGGACGGCAAAGTCGTCTTTGCCAACCGTGCTACGGAGGAGATTACAGGCTACAGTGTCCAGGAGATCGTAAGCTCCACCCCTGAATCGGTGCGGGATTTCGTTCACCCGCTGGATCGCGACAGAGTGTGGCAATCGCACGAGGCGCGTCTTCGCGGCGAGCACCTTCCCGATCAATATGAATTTCGTGTGACCCGTAAGGACGGCTCTACCCGCTGGGTTCAGATCCACACCAGTCGTGTGGAGTACCGCGGGCGCCCGGCGATCCAGGCTGCCTTCATCGACACGACGGAACGTCGCCACGCCGAAGAGGCCCTGCGTCGGAGCGAGGCCCGCAACCAGGCCCTGCTGAACGCCAATCCCGATCTCATGTTCCGGCTCAGCCGGGGCGGCGTGTTTCTCGACTGCAAGCCTCCGAAAGACGACGCCTTGTCCGTATCCCCGACGCAGTTCATCGGCAAGCACCTGGAGGATGTGTATCCGGCGGGGCTGACGCGAGCCCTGATGCACTGCATCGAGATGGCCGTCCAGACGGGCCGCGTGCAGACGCTGGAGTACGCGTTGCCCGACGCAGACAGCGGAGCCTCGGTGTTCGAGTGTCGGGTGGTTGCTTGCGCTGAACAGGAGGTCGTGGCGATTGTCCGGGACATCTCAGACCGTATCCGGGCGGAGCACCTGGCGGAACTCCAGCGCGATCTGGCGATCCGGCTCAGCAGCCTGTCGGACCTGAAGGAGGGGCTCCAGCACTGTCTGGAGGCGGCGGTCAAGGCCTCACAAATGGATTGTGGGGGGCTCTACACCGTGGACCCGCAGGACGCCTGCTTCCGACTCGCCGCTCATGTCGGGCTGTCCAACGAATTCACGAAACGGGCCGATTCCCATTCGATGGAATTCCAGGAGACGCAGTGCATTCTGAATCGGGGGCCTGTCTACGGGACCTATGGCACGCTGGGTTTGCTCGGGGGACCGGCCCAGCAAGCGGAGACGTTGCGGGCGGCGGCGATCATTCCGATTCGGCACAACGACCAGGTCATCGCCTGCCTGAGCGTGGCCTCGCACACGAGCGATGATGTGCCGCCTTGGTCTCGTGTCGTCTTGGAGACGATTGCCGCGCAGATCGGCAGCGCGCTCAGTCGCCTGAAGATCCAGGAGTTGCTGCGACGGTCGGAACAGGAGAAAGCCGTCATTCTGAACACGCTGCCCCAGATTGTGATCTACCACGACCTTGCCCATCGGATGATCTGGGCCAACCGGACCGCGGTGGAAGCGATCGGGAAGAGCGTCGAGGAGATCGTCGGGCGCCCGTGTTACGAAGTGTGGAGCGGTCGGACGGAGCCGTGTGCGGGTTGCCCCGCGGACCTGGCGCTGCGAACCGGATGTTCTCAGGAGGCGGAGATCATCGGCTACGACGAGGGGAGCTGGCTCATGCGGGGCGAGCCGGTTCGCGACGAACACGGCCAACTGCTGGGGGTGGTCGAGCACGCCCTCAACATCACCAGCCGCAAACGGCACGAGGAGGAACTGCGACGGCGACTGCAATTCGAGGGATTGGTCACGAGCATCTCTACGTATTTCGCCAGTCTGCGAGCGGACGAACTGGACAAGGGAATTCAGCGGGCCCTGGCGGATGTTGGACATTTCGTCGATGCAGACCACTGCAGCGTCTTGCTGCTCCAGGATGGCGGCACGCGAATGCACCAGGCCTACGAGTGGTTCTCCGAGGGGATTGATCCGAAACCAAGCTGGATCCGGGACGTGGAGACCCGTCAACTTCCTTGGGGCATGGAGCAACTCCGGCAGTCGCGTGTTCTGAACATCCCGTCGGTGCGGGAGCTTCAAGGCCAGGCGGCCGATGCCAAGGGACTCCTGGAAACGATGGGAGTGAAGTCCCTGCTGTGCGGGCCGATCGTGATTGGCGGGAAGCTCTTTGGCTTTCTCGATATCGCGGTCGTACGGCGGGAGCGGACATGGCCGGACGATGCCGTGCAGTTGCTCAAGATCACCGCGGAAATCCTGGCGAACGCCCTGGAGCGAAAACGATCCGCCGACCTCATGCAGGAGAGGCTTGCCTTCGAGACGCTTCTGTCGGATTTGTCGGCGGCCTTCATCAACCTGCCGGTCGACGAACTGGATCAGGAAATCGAGCGGTGGTTGGCGCGGATCGGGATTTCCCTGGGGACTGACCGCGGCGCGATCATCCATGTCTCCGGCAGGAAGGCGATGATCAGTCACTCGTGGGTGGCCGAGGGTCGGACGCCCCCTGCGATGACGATGGACAACATCAACTTGGATTGGAGCATGAAGCAGTTGCGTCGAGGCGATGTTCTCGCGTACGGCTGCATTGAAGACGCCCCGCCGGAAGCCCAGTGGGAGAAGGAGTACTGTCGCCGGAACGGCATCCAGTCGATTCTCGTCATGCCGCTGGAGGCGGCTGGTTTGATGCTGGGCATCCTGATGTTCTCCTCGATGCGGGCGCGACGGGAGTGGCCCGATGAACTGACTCAGCGGCTGCGTCTGCTCGCCCAGGTCTTCGCCAACGCGATGCTGCGCCGCCGGGCGGAGGAGGCGTTGCGGTCCAGCGAGAGCCGCCTGCGAAGCATCGTCCGGACGACGCCTGCAGGCATCGGGCTGGTCTCCAACCGGATCATGCTGGAGGTGAACGACCGGGTCTGCGAGATGGTGGGCTACCCGCGGGAGGATCTCACGAACCAGGACGCGAGGATGCTGTATCCGACGCAGGAGGAATACGAGTACGTCGGGCGCGAGAACATCCGCCAGATCGAGGAACGCGGCGAGGGAATGACGGAGACGCGATGGAAACGCCGGGATGGGAGCATTATCCACGTCCTGCTCCACTCGACCCCTCTCGATGCCGCCGACTTGTCCAAGGGAATCATCTATGCGGCGATGGATATCACCGAGCGAAAGCACGCGGAGGCGGCGCTGCGGGAATCGGAGCAGAACTACCGCGAGGTGTTCAACGCCGCCAACGACGCGGTCTTGATCCACGACCCGGTTACCGGCGACATCCTCGACGTGAACAAGACGATGCTGGACGTCTACGGATTCAGCTACGAGGAGGCGCTGCGAGTCAATGTGGGGATGTTCAGTTCCGGCGAGCCCCCCTTCACGCAGCAGGAGGCCTTGGCGCACATCCGCAAGGCGGTTGCAGAGGGGCCCCGGTTGTTCGAATGGCACGCCAGGAAGAAGAACGGGGAGCTCTTCTGGCAGGAGGTGAACCTGCGGACCGCGACGATCGGCGGGAAGCTCCGAGTCCTGGCCGTGGCCCGCGACATCACGGATCGCAAGAAGGCCGAGACACAGGCGCAACAGCATCTGGCCGAGTTGACACGCGCCTGGCACGCCAACATGCTCGGCGAAATGGCGTCCGGATTGGCGCATGAGCTGAATCAGCCGCTGTGTGCCATCGTCAACTACTCGAACGGCTGCCTGCGACTGACCCGTCGTCGCGATTACTCGATGGAAACCGTGGTGGCTTCGATCGAGCAGATCGCCGCCCAGGCGCAGCGCGCCGCGGACATCGTCAAGCGGATTCGCGGCCTGATCGGTCGGCGCGATCCTCAGCGGACTCTGCTGAACCTCGGGGACGTGCTCGCGGACGCCGTCCACATGCTTCGCGACGAAGCGATGGCACGCAACGTGGCGATCATCACCAGGGTGCAGGCGGACCTGCCGAGAGTCAGGGGAGACGATGTCGAGATCGAACAGGTCGTCCTCAATCTCATGAGGAACGCCATTGAAGCGATGAACGATCCGAAGATCATCCACAGAAACCTGACGGTTTCCAGTCGCCTGACAGAGCGTCACGAGATCGAGGTTTCCGTGGCAGATACGGGTCGGGGGATTTTGCCGGGAGTCTCGGAGCGGATTTTCGAGTCGTTCTTCACGACCAAGCCGGGCGGGATGGGAATCGGTCTGTCCCTGAGCCGGCGGATCATCGAGGCGCACGACGGTCGGCTCTGGGCCGAATCGGACGGCGGGTCCGGCGCCACGTTCAGATTCACATTACCTGTTGAAGGGGACATTCATGGAGACGGACAGTCCGGTTGTGTTCATCGTGGATGACGATGAGGCCATCTGTGAATCTCTGCGTCTGCTGATCGGCGACATCGGCCTGGAGGTTCGGACGTTCACCAGCGCTCGCGAGTTCCTGGAGAAGTACGATTCCTCGCGTCCGGGATGCCTGGTGCTGGATGTGCGGATGTCGGGCATGAGCGGCCTGGAACTCCAGTCGAGATTGCGGGAACTGGGCCACTCCATCCCGACGATCATCATCACCGGTCATGGCGACGTGCCGATGGCCGTGGAGGCGATGAAGGCCGGCGCCATGGACTTCATCGAGAAACCCTTCCGCGACCAGGTCCTGCTCGACAGCATTCAAAAGGCCATCGATCTGGACCTGCGGATTCGCCGTCAGCACAAGGAACGCCAGGACGTCCAGGCGAGAATCCAGCACCTGACCCAGAGAGAGAGGTGATGGATCGTCTCATCGCAGGCAAGAGCAACAAGACCATCGCGTTCGATCTCGGCATCAGCCAGAAGACCGTCGACTTCCACCGGGCCAACATCCTGGAGAAAGTCGGCTGTGCCAGCGTCGTGGAACTCGTGCGACTGGCGCAGAAGGCTGCGGGCGGCCGTCTTTGACTCGATCATGAGCAGTTTGCCTAGGTGGTTCGCTTGGCTTGGCTGGTGAAATGCTTGGACTGGCGGTTCTTTGGCTGGTGTTAGGGCGTCTCCCGCAGGAAGAGTCCCCGTTTATCTCAGCCTGAATACACTCGACTATAGGATTGAGCGCTCGCATTGTGCGGGCGCGACTTCCGTGCGTTCGTCCGAGAATGTGTGGCGCATGACAAGACCCAAGAGACCGATACTGTTGGTGGAGGATTCCACGGCCGACACGCCAGGGACGCGATGGGCGTTGACTGATCTGGGCGTCGCCGACCGCGTGGTCTCCAGCACGACGCCGGAGACGCTGACGTATCTCAAGACGCAGAGGGAGCAGAGACCGTGCGTGGTTCTCTTGGCTGTGGATGAAAGCAGCGAGGACGGACTCGCGACGCTCCGGACCATCAAGCAGGACGAACAGTTGCGAAGCATCCCCGTGGTTGTGCTGGGGCCGTCAGGCAACCACGACATGGTCGACAAGAGCTTCGGGTTGGGGGCCGCCGGGTACATGGCCAGGTCACAGGACGGCCGTGAGTTCTCCGCGACCATGCGTACTCTGTATCAGTACTGGAGTCTGAGCGAATTGCCCAAGTAGCGTCTCTTGGTGCCGCCCGTCCTCGCGAGTCGCCTCCTTCCGACCCGCCGCTGGACTGGGGGGGCGGGCGGCCTTTATTGCACCTTCTTGATCCAGCGAAACCGGAAGCGGTCGCGAATCCGCTCGGCGAAGTGCACTCCGATCCGTTGTGTGCTCCAACGAAAGTCGTGCCTTTTCAGATCATCGCGGCCGACTCGTGATTTCCGCCTGACCAGGAGTTGCGCCAGCAGTCCTGCCACGAAACCCAGGCCCGCAGACCTCGCGCGTTCGAGGGTCGGTCGTGCGTGATTCCTCTGGAAGATCATTCGCCGGCGAGGCATGGCTTACCTCTGCACCGCCCGCGCCACGGACTCCAGCAGCGCCACCCCGGTTCGGCTGACGGGCTCGCCTGCAGCGAAGAGCTGATGCCGGTCGAGGATCTCAGGCGCCTGCTGGTAGTAGCGTTCGACGGCGCCCACACCGCCTTGGGCCGGTCCGGCGGTTCGGTAGCCGCCGTCCAGGAGCCAGGAACTGATTTCTTCGTCGAGTTCCGCCGGGTAGATCAGAGCCACAACGCATTGCCCGTCCGCGTAACGGGCCAAGTGTGCCTTCGCCTGGCAGGGGGGAGCCGTTCGAACGGCCCAATCGATCAGACGTTTGAAGTCGCTGCGAGCGGTGTGCTCGTCTTGGGCGTGGAAGAACATGCCGGCTTCGAGCTGGAACCGCTCGGCGGGCACGCCCTTGAGTTCCAATCGGCCGTCCGGAAACGCCCGGTGGATCTTGTACGCCTTGCCCTCGCGGTATCGTTCGCTCTCCAACAGTTCGGCCACCTCCGCGGCGGTGAACCCGACGCCGGCGTGGTCGCCGAAGTCGAAGACGTACAGCCCTTCGTATCGGTCTGGTTTTTCCAGTTTCGGCAGTTTCATGGCCGCATTATATGCGACGCTCGCTCGGGTTGTACACAATTTTTGCCTCGCCGCCAGGGGACGGCGGGAGCGATCAACTCGCGAAGTCGTGCAAACGCATTGTCGCCTGCGGCGTTTCATGGTACTCTGTCCCGGCATAGTGATGCAGAAGCCTCATTTCGGTGTGAGTCAGGACAGGGAATGCGCTATTGTCGATGTGGTGGACTGGTCGTTCTGTTGTCGGTGTTTCTGGGCGGCGCGTCCGGGTGTCGGTCGGGTCTCTTCCTGGCCACAGCGGCCATCTCTCAGAGAACGCCCTGGTTGCCTGGTCGGGGCGGGCCGGACGGACGGACCTTTGACGGACTGGACCCCCGCGTGCCCCCGCGGATCCGGCCGGGCTGCTACGCCAGCGCAACGCGGAGCGTCCATTTCGTGGATGCGGCAGACCTCGGGTCCCACAGCTATCGTTTCAGTTGGTCCGAGCACAACGGCATTGCCTATGCATGCCGCGGCGGACACATCGATATCGCCCACGTCCGCAAGGGGGCCGACTGCACCGGGTATCTGGCCGCCGTCACGCTCGATCATCTGAATCGGGGCGAGGCCTCCTTCCAGTGCAAGCTGGTGGAACCCTCCATCTACTTCGTGACGCTGACGTTTCCCCCCGACTGGGATCGGTGGGACGAGGCCGAGCGACGACGGATCGCACGCGCCGTCGCGGTGCGGGTCGGACAGTACCTGGCCTACACGTCGCTGACCTGGCACGAGATCATCACGTGGTTCGGCTACAGGCCCAGGCCGCACGTGTCGGAATTCCCTTCTGCCTTCTCCTGGGAAGACACGTACTCGAATCTGCTCGGGGCGCACATCGCCGGGACGGCCCTGGAGGACGAGAGCCAGGACTTCGACGACGCCATGACATTCGCGATGCAGGAGAAGATGAGAGAACTTGGCGGGCAGCCCCTCGCGGTGGCGAAGCAGGCTTCCGAGGCCATGAGGGGCCAATGGTACTCCAGCAACTGGGTTTCGACCGCGATCCAAAGAAGAGACCTCGACGTCGGGTGGGATGACGGTTATGTCTCGCCTGTCCTGGTTCCTTCCGTGCCGGCTTGCGAGGGGGCGGAACCCTACCTGCTGGCGATGCCGACCGCGGATTCGGTCGAGGAGTATGGGTTCTCCCTGCACGTGGAGATGGCGCCGAAGGTGTGGGAGATGAAGAAGATTCGAAAAGTCTTGGCGGCCGCAGGGTGCCCGGACGTCAAGCGTCTCGATCCTGCTGCTCATTTCCCGCTGATCGTGGCCCATATCGAGGCGCGCGTCGCCGACAGGGACGATCTGAGCCTGGGACCGCCGTGATTTCCCTCGCGTGACCGACGAAGCGGATACAGTGGAGGAACTCGACACGGGCGACTGCGGACGGCGAATCGTTCCAACAGGCCGCTCGACAAAAGAAAAAGGGGCCCGTTCCCATGGAGACGGGCCCCTGTGTTCCTGCGTCAGACCCCTACTGGGCGGGATGGCCGAAGCCGATGCCGTCGATGTAGAGGTGCCCGGCGCCGCCCTTGGTCGGATTCGCCCGGTTGCCCACACCGATGTACAGCTTCTGGACTCTGGTCAACTTGACCCCGGCGGCGGTGAACTCGCTCAGCGGGATCTCCCACTGCTGCCAACTCGGCGTCACCGTCACCATCGGATCGGGATGAGCGACCGCCTTGCTCTTGCCGGAATTGTCCTGGACCACGACATAGAGCGTGTCGGGCGTGCTGGTCGGCTGCGCGACCCCGATCTGGGCGGTCTGCCAGGCGCCGGTGGCGCCGGTCACCGTGACGCTGGAGAACCTGGCGATGGTGGCGTCCGTGGCGTTGTGACTGGTCACCGCCAGACCGATGCAGATCGTGCCGGTCAAGGTGATCGACTGGGGGTTCCAGACCATCGACGTCCAAGTGGTCCCGTTGGTGGAGTAGTAGGCATTGAAGTCGTTGCCGGATCGCTCGATCTTCAACCAGACGGGGGCTCTCATAGCGATCTGCTCGGCTGTTGCAACCGCGCTGTCGCTGACTGCGGCGCCGGCATTGGTCAACCTCGCCTGATAGCGAACGCCATAGTCCGGCGTGGCATAGACGGCAGCAAAGCGGGCCGCGGGGTCCACGCTCTCGCGGATCATCAGGCCGACCTTGGTCCATTCATTGGCCCGGGTCAGGCTCTCGACCTTGGCGATGATCGTGCCGTTGCCGCTGAGCTGCTTGAAGGCGAAGTGGAACTCGTCCGTCGCATTCCAGATATCCGCGCCGATGCCGCCCATCACGATGCTGCCGTCGCCCATCTCGGCGAACCCGGGGGCGTTGCCGCGGACGTTCACGAGGAACGTATCCGCGCCATCGGCGGTCCAGTCCCGCGTCGGGGAAAACTCGCGGTAGGCTTCGCTGAAGTATGGCGTGTCCACGTTGTTGTACTCGAACGGCATGGACTGACCGCCGTCGTAGACAATCGTCCGCTCCCCGAACGTCCCAGCGATAGCATCCATATACCCGACGAACGAATTGCTCAGATGGTCGGTGTACCCGTCGATCCACGTGTCATAGAGGTAGTTGTCCGTGTCGTTGTAGGCCTCGAAGTCGTCGATCGGCTCATACTCCTGGGTCGTGAAGCTCCAGATGGCCCCTTCATAAAGGCTCGGATCCATGGCCTCGTTGACCTCATCGACTCGCCAGTAGTAGGTGGTCCCGAGGGTCAGACGGCCCGGATCGAAGCTGTTGTCCGCCACGGTGCTCGCCGATACAGTCCCGTCGGCCACCGCTTGCTGATCCTGGCTGAAGTAGACCCGGTGCGACGCGGCTTCGCGCCCGGACCGCCAGGTCAACAGTGTGTCCAGCGGCACTTCCATGGCTCCAGACGCCGGCGCCGGTTCCCAGGGCCGGACCGGGAGGTAGAGGAACTGCACCTCGCTGAGGCTGTACTGCGCAGCGTAGCCGCCCCAGTTGCTGATCATCGTGAACTTGACGAACTTCGCGACGATGCCGTTGAGGTCGAATGCCTGAGCGGCGCAGGTGATGTCGCCGGGGGCCTGGGTGAATTCGAAGTCACCCGCGGCGGCCCACTCGACGCCGTCCTGGGAGTACTCGATCGTCACGTCCTTGACGCCCAGACCGATGATCGACTCCAGCGACTGGTTCGAGTTCCAGACGAGCAACTGCTCGAGCTTGTAAGCCTGGTCGAATTCGAACTGAATCCACGCGGGCTCGGGTGCGTTCTTGGCGCTGAACCACATATCGAATTCCCTCGTGGAATGGGTACCGTCGGTGAGGCCCGATCCGTTGACGGTGTTCTCCGGACCCATGCCGGTCAGGGCGCTCGATGCGGTGGCCTTGATGTTCTGGATCGGATAGGACACCGGCTCAGCGGTGAACGACCAGATCTCGCCTCTGGCGACACCGGAATCGGCGGCCGTGCTGACCTCGTCCACACGCCAGTAGTAGACCGTTGCGTACTGGAGGGGTTCGGCCGGCACATAGGTCGTCTCAGCCTGGCCCCGGCTGACCAGCACGCCTCTCGGATCGTCTCGGCTGGCATCGGTGACGTCCGCGAGGGAGGTTCCGAAGTACACGTCATGCGCCGTGGCGGAATCGGCTGCCTTCCAACTCAGAGTCGTGTCGCGAGGCACATCGACCGCCTCGTTCTGCGGATTGGGGTTGGCGGCCGTATCACCGAATTCGCCGAGCATGTAGCGCACGGCGTTGATGAACATCTTTGCGCCATCGGGGTACAAGTCATAGTAGCCGGCAGTCTCCGAGTTCACTCCGTCTGTTTCGCGGCTGCCTGTCAGGAATACCATTCGCGGGCCGGCCAGCACATCCGTTCCGGCCCCTCCGGCGTGCGTCACCGTGACCCCGGCGGGCCATTCGGCGATGACCATTGCGCCGATGGCAGAATGAGCGCTGCCCGGGGCGACTGTGGCCAGGACCTTCCCGTTGGCATTCGGCGCCTCGGTGACGATCGAGATGCCTCGCATCGTCGCGCCGCTGGAAGGATGCTTCATGACGCCGGCATACGGATTCACCATGGCGCCCCCGGTCAACGCGATTCCCGCGAAGACCTGATGCGCCGGATCGACGGCCGTCAGCCTGATGTCCCCGGTGGTGTCCGGAATCGTGTTCCCGGTGGAGAAGCCCAGCCGACTCTGGCGGATGGCGTACCCTCCGAGGATCACCATGGGAGCGGTAATCGTGGTGTTCCACGTCGTGGCCGCCGCGTCCTGGTAGTTGGCGCTGCCGACCGAGCGGCTGATGATCACCAGATCCGCCGCGTTGAGGAGGGCGGCGTCGGGAGTGGCCGTTGTGACGTAGCGGGTCACATTGTAGCCGTTTGCCTTCAGCAGATCCGTATACCCTTTGTCGGTTGCCGTGGTGAAGCCCGTGCCGGCGGCGCCGGAACTCGGCGTGTTGTCGGCCGGGTGAAAGGAGACCCAGACGATGTTGGCCGCTGAGGCGGGGAGACCTAGGCAGAAGCCCAGCGTCAAGACGAGAAGAGCAAGTTGTCTGTACATGTTGATCCTCCTTCTACGAGAGTGAGATGAATGACGTCGCTGCCTGAGCGAGTCTGGACACGCCGCGCAAAATACCAGAGAACACCATGGGAACGGGAACCCAGCCGCTCCTCACTTGCCACGTCCTCTCAAATGCCTGCGAAGCCGGACTTGGTTGCCGTCCGCCCCCCGGCAACCGCTTCACTCAATACTACAGCCTCTTCAAGCACCCTCGCTACAGACCTCAGCACATATAGTGTAGCCCAAATCGGCGGGAATTCCAAGCGAAAAAACGGCGCATGTCGGAAATGGCGATTCTCCGGCGGCTTTTTACGGGACCTCTCCGATGCGGGATCAGAATCCGGAACTCAGTCGTTTTTTCGATATGGCCAGCACCTTCAGGCGGTTCAGGCCGCCGACCTGTCTGTCTCCGGCGCAGTAGCTCAGGATCGCACGGTCGTCCGTGAAGGTAATGGACGTATAGCAGTACCATCCGTCGGGATTGGCCTCGATGATCTGCGACGGGCTCCAGGTCGCGCCCTCATCCCTGCTGATTGCCATGCACAGAGGTGTTCGGCGGCCTGTGGGGAAGGGGTGCCGGCCGGTGTGGTCGTTCCAGACGCACAGCAGATCGCCCGTCCAGGGGATTCGCTCGATGGTCGCAGGGCTCAGGGGCGACGCGAGGGGCGACGGGCCGGGCTTGGACCACGTTTCGCCTCCATCGGATGAGTGACAGACGTACTGGCTGCCGGCGTCGGTGCGGATGAACATTATGAGCCGCCCGTCCTTGATTTCGACGACTCCCGGCTCCTGAAGCGTGATCCGCTTGCCGTCGGCGGCGTAGCCCTTGAACGGGTCCTTGCTGCGCCGCCAGGTTTTTCCGTTGTCGTCGGAGAGGTAGCACAGGATGACGCCTGCCGAATCTCGCGGCCGGCCGGGACCCTGGTGCCACGCCACCGGCAGGACGAGCCGGCCCGAACGGAGTTGGACCGCCCGGTCGTTGTTCAGCACGTAGTAGCCGACCTCGTCGGTGATGCAGCAGGCCGGCGGGCTCCAGGTCTTGCCCTCGTCCGTCGATAGGCACATCATTGGCCGACAGTCCTCCTGCGAGGTCTTGAGCAGGTAGAACAGGGCGATCTCGCCGCTCGCCAGGCGCAGCAGGGAGACGGACATGACGTTCAGGCCGCCGCTCCGCGGGACCAGGATCGTGTCGTCGCTCCAGGTCCGCCCGTTGTCCGAAGAGGTCCGCAGAGCGAGGTCCGCCGACGCGTCGTCGTCGCCGCCACCGGTGAAACGGGTGTAGATCAGACACAGACGCCCATCCTTCAATTCGACGATATCTCCCTCGGAATTGCGTGGATTGCCAGGACCCGGATCGAGAACCAGGAGCGTCTGCGTGTCGGAGCGGGTTATCGAGATGTCTCCCTCGGCGGGGATTGTGATTGTGTCCGCGCTGCCGCTGCGTTCCACGACGATGGTCATCTCGCCGCCGGCCTGTGTGAGTTGAACGCGCGTGACCTGGGCCTGCCCGCCCGCAGGAACGGGTTCCAGGACGGCAGCGAACGTGGCGTTCCGTCCCGTCCTGCCGACCATCGCCAGGGGCACGCGGTCGGTGATCGATCCGCCGACGCCGTCGCCGACGGTGACGCTTGTGTTCCGCTCGGGCGCCATCGTCAGATAGTTGGCGACCTTGGTATCCTCGAACCGCACGCGGACGCTGTCTGCCGTTGTACCTTGCTTGGCATTCCGGATGTACATGCCGCCAGGGTAGTTCGCGAGGTTCGCGTCGCTGGAGGCCGCGTCGCACATCGCCCGCTGGCTTCGATTGTGATAGAGCCATTCGAAGCGATGCTCCGCGTCCGATTGGAGATGATCCAGGACGACCAGGTAGGCGTCGGTCATGACGAGCCGACGGGTGTGCTGCACGCCGGGATAGGCGTCGTCGCATCGGGTCGCGACCGCAGTGAAACCCTCACCCTGCTGAGAACTTAGGAGCTTGCCCGCCGCGGGTTTCTGGCTTTGTCCGTCGACGAGGACCGTGTTGTGCGAGATGGTCGCCTTGTACCAGTTCGAGTGGATGGGCAGGCGATAGGCCTGGCTTCGGGCCCGCCCGGGGTCCACACCCAGTTCCGTCCCGAATCCGTACAGGACGAAGCTGAGCTTGTCGAAATGGCCGTGGAAGCCACCATAGGGACCGAATGTCATCGCTGCGGTCATTCCTGCTTCTCCGCCCCCGCGCAGGATGGCGTGGCCCGCGTCGTCGAAGACCATGCTCTTGAGGAGGGGCGGGTCGGCCGTGACGTCGGTCGGTCGCCCGAGGAGGATGCTCTCGAAGGTCGGTTTGGCGGACAGCAGCGAGAGGATCGCAGGATCGTTGTAGGCACGGTACGCCGGCTCGAACGACCGGCCCACGCCTTTGACGGAGGACCCGGTGTCGTCGCCGAATCGAGGCAACATGCCGTCGGCCATCGTGTAATGGATCGGCAGGGTGAACATGCTCTTGAGCCGTTCGTCCGACCACAGATCGATCCCGAGCCGCCGGGCGGTCTCCGCAGTGTTGATCAGCGCGTGGAGCGTGTAGAAATGGTATCCCCAACTGTTCTCATACCACATCCCTTCCTTCGATACCGAGATTCCCATCTGGTAGCGGAACCCGTTCTGCGGATCGTCGATTGCCTTCTCGACCCAGGAGGGGTCGCGAACCAGGGCGCCGCCCCAGATCATCGCGGCGTTGTGCCAGGTCTGCCAGTTGCTCTTGCCGGCCTTGTTCTTGTCGATGTTCTGGAGCATCGGCAGCAGGAGTCCCTCGCGGATCTTCTCGTGGTCGGCCGGCGTGAGGGCCTTGCTGTCGTGGATCAGGTCGTACGCCGGGCCGACCTGGGTCGCGAGGGTATAGGCTTCGTTGAGCGTCTGCTCGAAGAGGTGCCCGCCGGAACGGCTCGTCGTGTTTTGCGAGTTGCTGTGATAGGGGTACTGGCTGTACCGTTCAGCGTACCCGAGCAGGATGCTCGCGGCGTACCGTGCGAACTTCTCGTCGCCCGAGATCGCATAGGCCCAGGCCGTGGTCGTCATCTGCTGGAGGTTCCGACCGTGCCGGCGAGCGAAGACCACGTCGTCGTAGGGGGGACCGCTGTAGACCGTCTGGCACTTCGGGCACTGGTGGTGCGTGTCGTCGATCGTCTGGAGGGCGATCTCGCACCTGTCGCACTGGTACCACTGATTGTGCTGGCCGCCGCGAGGGGGGAATGTCACCGGTTCCTCGACGAACCGTTCGGCCTCCCTGACACGAGCGGCCACCACATCTCGCTGCTGACCTTCGCTATGGTAGGCCTGGCGCAGTCTGGCGAGTTCCCCGACGGTACACGCCAAGTGCGGATGTGCCCCTTCAGGCAGGATCACCCTGGTTTCGGCCTGGGCCCAGGCGTGGTCCGCGGCAAAAAAAGTTGCAGAGAAAACCAGCCCGGCGGTCAGAATTCGACTTCGGATTTGTGGGGTGCGTATGGCTGTGGGACTCATCGTTTTCTCCTGCTTTCTAAAGGAATTGCGCGTGTTGCGGCCCAGGATACCCGCGATGGGGCGCTGGTTCAAATCTAATGCTGTCGTCCGACGGGGGCTTTGCGCCTCATGCCGTGAAATAGTGTATAATGGAAATACCGCAGGGCGCGAACCATGCCGAGGGAATCAGGACGGCCGGCCGTACCGTGCGGCGTGAGTCGCTATGCGTATGCCCAAGACGATTCTTTACATCGCCAGCAGTCTCGACGGCTACATCGCCCGAGCCGATGGCGGCATCGACTGGCTGTCCGTCGTGGACAGCGAGGGGACAGACTACGGCTACGCGGAGTTCTACTCCGGCGTGGACGCTATCGCCATGGGCAGTCATACCTACCAGCAGGTCCTGGGCTTTGGCGAGTGGCCGTACCCGGGCCGCCGGGTGTTCGTCTTCACCCACCGGTCGCTCGAACGGGTCACGCGGGATGTCCGTCTCACGGAGCAGCCGCCCGCCGAATTCGTCTGTGGCCTGGACCATGCGGGCGTCCACACCCTCTGGTTGGCGGGTGGCGGAGACCTCGTCGCCAGCTTCATGCAGAACAAGCTGATCGACGAGTACATCATCTCCATCGTCCCGGCGGTCCTCGGCGACGGCATCCGCTTGTTCCGCGAGCCGCTGCCCCGGGATCACCTGGAACTGATCCGAAGTACGAATTACCCCAGCGGACTGGTGCAACTGCACTACCGAAGCACACTGGATCGATGAGGGCTGTGCCCGATCTTCACGGGTTGCGAGCCGCAGGGGTGGTCGCCCAACGGAACTTGGCCGATCCGCTGCGGGGATTGTCCCGCCTCTCCCGGATCGTGGGGACGATGGGTTCCGTGGCTGCCGATTCGTAGATCCCGCTGCGGACCCCGTCGCGGAAGGCGTGCTTGACGAGGCGGTCCTCGCCGCTGTGAAAGGTGATGATCCCGACCCGACCGCCGGCGCGGAGGCAGTAGGGGGCGAGTCTCAGAAGCTCCTTGAGGGCCCCGAGTTCGTCGTTGACCAGGATTCGCAGGGCCTGGAAGGTTCTCGCCGCCGGGTGGAGGGAGCCGAGCTTCGCCCGCTGCCTGTGCCAGATCTCGGCGGTCAGGCCCTTGACCTCGAAGACCGCCTGCACAAGCCGGGAGGTCGAGGTGATCGGCTGTACGCCCCGCTGTGCGACGATCCGTCGGGCGATCTTCTCGTGGTCCGGCTCATCGGCCAGTTCCCACAGGGCCTTCGACAGATCGTCCTGCGAGAGCTTCTTCAGCAGGTCGGCGCCGGTCTGCGGGATGCGGTCGTCCATCCGCATATCGAGCGGGCCTTCGTGCTTGTAGCTCATCCCGCGGTCGGGATTGTCGATCTGCATGCTGGAGACGCCCAGGTCGGCGAAGACGATGTCGTAGCCGTCGAGGCTCTCTTGGCGGAGGATCTTGGCAATCCCGGCGAAGTTGCTGCGATGGAAACTCATCTGCGTCTCGCAGCGACTCAACCGCTGGCGGGTCCGCTCCAACTCCGCGGCATCGACGTCCAGGGCGACCAGTCTGCCGGAAGGCCCGATGCGCCGGAGGAATTCGCCGGCATGGCCGCCGTAGCCGACGGTGCAGTCCACGACGACATCGCCCGGCGCGGGCCGGAGGCTCTCCATGACCTCCTCCACGAGAATGGGAACGTGGGTGCCGGCGGGCGTGTTGCCCTTGGCCTTCACGTGGGCCGCGATCTCCGGATAGGCCTGGGGGGCGTGCTCCTTGTACTTCTGCGAGTAGTCTCTCGGGTGGGTCCCGCGGTATCGCGGGCGACGCGCCCGTTTCGGTGCTGGTTGATTGCCCTGATCGGTTGGATTGCTTGTGCTCATTTCGCCATTGTCGCCGCCGGAGGGACGAAAGGCAAGAGATGGGACAGTGCGCCCCACGGCGGGGTGTGACCGGGTTCTTTGACGCCCAGGCTGGGCTTGTCATGCTGAACGAAGTGAAGCATCTGGGCCCTATAGGAGACGTGGCATCCGAAGTTGATACGCATCTTCCACCCCCGGGCCAGATCCTTCGCGTTCTCCTAAGAAACTAACTCCCCGGAGTCTATATTGACCATGGCATAACCCATTTGTCTGGCACGTTTTGCGAGGGATTTGAGCGATTGCTGTTGATAGCGGCGTTCATAAGCCTGCTGGCCTTG
>Ga0116142_10000764_pt1 | contig 41166 bp, 33 predicted proteins | sample AD_UKC033_MetaG_FD_89785 | JGI IMG/M metagenome (GOLD analysis project Ga0116142, IMG submission 89785) | Active sludge microbial communities of municipal wastewater-treating anaerobic digesters from USA - AD_UKC033_MetaG | ecosystem: Engineered > Bioreactor > Anaerobic > Digestate | place: USA... | reverse complement strand
GCATGGTGAGCCACACGAGCAGCGAGAGCCCGAGCAGCAGTCCGAAGAGACTGAGCATAGGGCCGCCACGGTGCCCGGTCCGGGGGCGGGGCCTCCATAGTACTAACGTACCAATGCAGCGACGGGAGGGGCGGCGTACGGTCCCGGCTATTCATGCAAGGGGGGACCCCATGACGATCAGAGAAACGACGCCGTTCGCCATCGCGGCAATTGCCGGCCTCGCGCTTGGTGGCGGCGACGCGACAGCGCTCGCCCAGGACGCCTCCGCCACCGCCACCGTGGCACTGGAGGAGGTCATCGTCACGACCCGCCGGCGCGAGGAGAGCCTGCAGGACGTGCCGGCCGCGGTCTCGGCATTCTCCGATGCGCAGTTGCGTGAACTCGCGATCAACAACCTCGAGGACATCAACAGCCTCGCGCCGAACATCAAGGTCAACCCCGGCCGCGCAACCAGCAATACGATCAATGCCTACATCCGCGGCGTCGGCCAGAACGATCCGCTGTGGGGCTTCGAGCCCGGCGTCGGCATCTACATCGACGACGTGTACGTCGCGCGCCCGCAGGGCGCCCTGTTCGACATCTACGACGTGCAGCGCATCGAGATCCTGCGCGGCCCGCAGGGCACGCTCTACGGCAAGAACACGCTGGCCGGCGCAATCAAGTACGTGACCCGCGACATCGTCGGCGAACCCGCCTTCAACGCGACGCTCGCGGCCGGCAGCTACGGGCAGCTCGACGCGAAGCTCGCGGCCTCGACCGCCCTCGGCGAACATGTGTATGTCGGCGCCTCGCTCGCGCGGCTCACCCGCGACGGCTTCGGCGAAGTGGTGGCCGATGCGAACCCCTACCAGTTCAACAGCGTCGGCGACGACGTCAGCGACAAGGACATCCTCGCCGCGCGCGCCGAGGTGAACTTCCTGTGGGGCGACTCGAGCCGCCTGCGCATCATGGGCGATTACATCAAGGACGAATCGAACGTCCGTGGCGGCCAGCGGCTGAATGACGTGTTCGGCCCGCGCCTCGACGACCGCTATGACGTGCGCAACGATATGCCGGTCGACGAGGAGGACTTCGAGAACAAGGGCGTCTCGGCCACCTTCACGACCGACATCAATGACCAGTGGGCACTCAAGGTCGTCGGCGCCTATCGCGAGGGCGACGGTACGACCTTCCTCGACTTCGAGACCCTCAATGTCAACTCGTTCAACGTGCCAGCACAGTATGCGGACGACCAGACGAGCTTCGAGGTGCAGGCGACCTACACCGGCGAGCGCTTCAAGGGCGTCGGCGGCCTGTACTACTTCGACGGCACCGCCGCCGGCTCCTTCGACGCCGTGCTCGGCGGCCTGTTCGGCGGGCTGATCCAGCTGACCCAGGGCGAGGTGGACACCGAAAGCTACTCGGCCTATTTCGACGGTACCTTCGCGCTGACCGATCGCTGGAACCTGAATTTCGGCGCGCGCTATAACGAAGACAAGAAGGACGCCACGGTCTACAACGCGCAGTACCTCGGCCAGATCCCGTCGAACACCGGCATGTTCGATCGCAACAACCTGCCGCCCGGCATCGTGCTGTTCTCGGTCCTGAGCGATTACACCGAGAGCCGCAGCGACAGCAAGATCTCGCCGAAGCTGGGCGTCGACTTCCAGGCGACCGACGACGTGATGCTCTACGCGCAGTACAGCGGGGGCTTCAAGAGCGGCGGCTTCGACATGCGCGGCAATGCCGCGGTGTTCCCCGGCACCCGCGACGGCTACAAGCCGGAGACGGTCGACAACTACGAGATTGGCATCAAAGGCCTGCTGTTCGATCGCCGCCTGATGCTGAACGCCACGGTATTCTATGCCGAGTACGAGGACGTGCAGGTTACGACCCAGCAGTTCGTCGAGGTGATGGGCGTGCCGAGCAACGCGACCGCGGTGCTGAACGCCGGCAAACAGGTCAACCAGGGCGTGGAGCTCGAGGCGACCTGGCGGCCGGTCGAGGCCTTCACTCTGTCCACGGCCATCGGCTACCTCGATGCCGACGTCAAGGAGTTCTTCGCGTCGAACCCGGCCGCGCCCGGTCCGCCGCAGAACTTCGAGTCGGTCACACCGGTGATCAACGCGCCGGAGTGGACCTTCTCGGCCGACATGCAGTACCGCTTCAGCGTATTCGGCGGTACGGCGATCGCGCGGGCGGGTTACCAGTGGCGCGACGACACCTCGATCGCCCCGCCACCGTTCACGCTCGTGAGCGTCACCGACCAGCCGTCGTACGACCTGCTCGACCTCGGCCTGTCGTACACGACGCCTGACGAACACTGGCGCTTCGCGGTCGATGCGAAGAACGTGACCGACGAGTGGTATCGCACCGCAGGCTACGACTTCGGCACCACGGGCGTGTTCGCGAACATGAGCCAGATCGGCTACTACGGACCGCCGCGCACGTACACCTTCTCGGTGGCGTACCGGTACTGAGGTCAGGGTCTGGAGTCGGGATCCAGAGAACGCGCCGGTATCGCTACCGGCGCGTTCGCCTCATTCAGCCTGCGTCGCAGCTTCTTCCAGCGTTTGCGCAGTCTGTCCCGCGGCTTGGCGATCCCGCGCCGCGCCTGCCGGTCTGCCGCCGCATAGCGTTCGGCCACCCGGCCAAACTGGAACATCATTGCGCCGTTGACGCCCCTCGGTGGGTGCCGCAGGAGCGCGTGCAGGCGCTCCTGCGCCACATGGGCGTCGTGCTGCTCGCCCAGGCGGTTCTGCAATTGCCGCAGCACACGCAGGAACTCCTCGGCGGGTTTGCCGTAGATCGCCGTCACCGCCTCGGTGGCGTAGCGCAGGTTCTTCACCTTGCCGCGCGCGGCGTGGAGTTCGCCGGCCGGGGAATCCGCTGCCAGCGGCGCAATCGCCTTGCGCAACTTGCGGTAGCGCGCCCGCAGCAGGTCTGGCATGACCTCGACCGCCGGCAGGTGCCTGGAACGCCTGCGCTGCCCGGCTGGCAGCGTGATCAGCCGTTCGAGCCGCGCCAGCATGCGCTGGGTGGCGACCGCATCGAGCGCGCGGAGCATCTTTGCCCGGGCACGCAGGCGCTCGGCCTCGAGGCGCCCCCGCAGCACGTTCAGCGCCTCCTGCCTGAAAGGCTCCAGCTCGCGCCGGAATGCCTCGAGCTGCGAGAGTGCGATGTCCAGGTCACGGGTGGCGCCGAGCGTGCGCACGACCTGCTTGAGCCGCGGCCGCAGGCGCACGAGCCTTGCCGGCAGATCGGCCTCGAAGAAACCGAGCGCACTCTCCATGCGCCGGCCTGCGACACGCAGGTCGTGCAGCGCCTCCGGGTCGTCGCCGAGCCGCGCGCCGGGCTCGTTGGCATACCACGCCAGCAAACCCAGGCGGAGCACGGCGTAGCCCACTTCGTCGATGCGCAGGTCGCGATCGATCCCCGTGGGCCCAAGCTCAGGCGCTGCGGGTGGCACGAGTGCGAGCGCTGCCAGGCCGCAGGCATACTTGTTGTCGGCTGCCGCTTCCAGCGCGCACTCGCGCCGCAGCGCGAGCACGAATTCGACCAGCGGCTCGCTGTCGTTGCCCGACGCTTCGACCTCGACCCGTTGCAGCGTCGCGCGCACCGCGCCGTCCGGCGCGGAGATCGTCGTGGAATCGAGCGCCAGTTCGCCGGCGCCTGCGTCACTGCCAGCGCGCACGATCCCGAAGCGCTCGCGCTGCGTGCGCACGTGAAAGAGTGTGCGCAGGGCCCGGGCGCCCGCCACCGCGCGCACGCGCGCACCGACGGGGCCCACCCAAGCGGCCACGCCCTCGTCCCCGGCATCCGCCAGCGGTTCGGACAGCTCGCGCCGGTCGGCAAAGCCGTCCCGCGCCGGCCGCAGCTCCTTCAGTGTCGCCTCATGCCTGCCTGAGGCATCGCGCACGCGCAGCGCAAAGCCCGCGCGATGGATGCGCCAGTCGTCGGTGTCGAGATAGATATCGTGATGTTCGACCGTGGCGCGCGGCTTGCAGTACCAGCCTTCGGCGCCGGGGCGCTTCGTCATCAGCCATTTCCGCACACCGTCGAGATCCGTGGCAGCCAGCTGCCATTCCAGCTCGCGGTGATCGGCGGGTGTGGTCACATCGGCACGGCCTTCACCAGCGCGCGTACACCGAGGCCGAGCACCGCGACCTGCAGCTCCTCCGCATGGGCGTCGCACAGGTCGCAAGTCGAGAAATCGCTCATCGGTATCACTCAGCGGGGGATGAGCAGAGCGTCGCGTTCAGCCGTGATCGCATCCGCGCCCGGTGCGGCGACCAGGCCCTTGCGCACCACCTGGCTCGGCGGCAGCGCGCTGCCCGTGCGCAGGTGCGCGGCCATCAGGTCCATCGCAGTATCGAAGTACGGCTGCATCGCGACATAGTGGTCCTTGAAACCGGGCGCCGGCAGGAACGCGTCGAAGTGCTGGCCGCGCTCGATTTCATAGTAGCGCACGCCGGCCGTCTCACCACCGGCGACTATGCTCGCGTGGAACCAGGGTCGCGAGCTGTGGCCCACCGGCACGAGTCCGTCCAGGCGCCCGTGCATCAGGATCACGGGGCGCGGGTCGGCACGCGGCGTGGCGCGCGCCGCAGCGAGGCCCGGTGCCACGCGATCGTGCAGGCCGCGCAGGCAGAGCGCGAGATCGATGCTGCCGAAATTCGCGACGCGCAGCGTGCCACTCGCGTCGGCCGCGACGAGATTGACGCCGGCGGTCGGTGCGATGCCGGTGCTATCGGCGAAGAAGCGCGCGAGTTCCTCGTCGGCGAGCGCTCGCGGCTGGCCGGCGGCATCGGTCGCCGCGAAGCTCACGCCGCAGGGCAGTTCATCGGGTGGCAGGCGCGCGTACGCCGAGGTATAGGCCACCGCGACCGCGCTCCACAGCGAGGCGTGCACGTTCACGTGCCCGAGTCGCAGCGCATCGGGCTCGATGCCGAGCGCGATCAGGCGATCGCGCGCGGCGCGGGCGATGGCGTCGGGCTCACCCGCCGGCAGCTCGCCGCGCGCCACGAGATCGCGGCACCACTGCTCGAGCGCCGGCCGCGCCGCGACGGTCGCGGCGCGGAAGGGCGCCGTTGCATCCTCGTCTGCCAGCACCGCGCAGGGCTGCAGCAACAGATGCTCGAGCACCAGCTCATACAACGGCCGCACCGGATAGCCGAAAGCCCCGGTGTCGGGCACCGAGACATTCGGTTCCGAGACGACGGCGCCGTCGATCCAGCCGGCCACGTCGCGCTCGAGCGCGTGCAGCACGGTGCCGCCGCCGTTCGAGATGCCGGCGGCAATCACCAGGGTGTTGGCCGGCTCGAAAGCGGCGGCGCGATCCGGGTACTCGCGGTTCAGCAGTGCGAATGCCACGTCGATCGCCTGCAGCAGGTACTCGCCCCAGTGCGCTTCGACATTGACGCCGGAGTTGGCGTGGCGGAACAGCACGGCCTGCGGCCGCTGCGCCGCAAGCCGGGCCACGGCCGCCGGATCGGGCGCGAACGACAGCAGCGGATCGCCTGCGGTACCGAGCGTGCCGTCGAGGCGCACCCCGCGGCCGCCTGCCACCTCGAACACGCCGCTGCCCGTTCCCTTGTCGGTATGCACCACGGCGCAGCCATGACGCAGGCCCCAGCCGCCGGCGGTTGCCAGCGCACCATAGATGCCGCGCGAGCCGGAACTCGCGACCGCGACCAGGCAGGGATTGGCGGTGTCGAAATCACGCGGGATCTGCAGCATCGCCGTCGACGCGCCGGTCTCCGGCGTGTACAGCCCGACGAGCAGCTCGACGCCCGCCACCGCCGACCCACCCCCGGGGGCTGCGGCGAGGTCGGCCAGGCCGCGGTAATTCATGTAGATCGCCCGCCGGCGCAGCTCGAGCGCGCCCGGATTGCGCGCATCGGCGAATCCCGGCGCCGGCCCCAGCAGGCCGGCGGCGCCGAGGCCCGCGGTCAGCAGGTCGTCGGTGACACCATCGAACTCGTAGCGGATCGGCTCACCGACTCGCTGCGCGCGGTGCACGGCGGCGGCGGCGGCGCTCCCGGTCGCGCGCGGTGCAGGCTCGAGGCGTGATCCCGCCGTGCATCCGGCCAGCACGACGAGGGCAGCGGCAGCCGCGGTGGCGGCGATGTGTGTGGTTGTCATGCGGGAAGTTCAACGCCTCGCGCGTCGATGCAGAATAGTACTAAGGTAGCAGCGCCGGCACGCGGCCCGCTCCGGTAGCTTGAGCCCATGACGACACGACGCATCCTCATCACCGGCGCCGGCAGCGGCATCGGTGCCGAACTCGCGCAGTTGCTGGCCGCGGCCGGCCACGAAGTCATCGCCACCGACAGCGACGGCGCCGCCGCGCTGCGTGTCGCCGACGCAATCGATGCCCTCGGCGGCAAGGCCACCGGTATCGCCCTCGACGTGACGCAGCCGGCCGCCATCGACACGGTGGTGCGCGCCGCGGGGCGCGTCGAGGTGCTGGTAAACAACGCCGGCCTGCAGCATGTCGCGCGGCTTGAGGACTTCCCGGCCGATCGCTGGGCCCTGCTGGTCGCGGTGATGCTCACCGGCGCGGCCAACATGGCGCGCGCGGTACTGCCCGGCATGCGCGAGCGCAAATTCGGGCGCATCGTCAATATCGGCTCGATCCATTCGCTGGTCGCCTCGCCCTACAAGAGCGCCTACGTGGCGGCGAAGCATGGCCTGATCGGCCTCTCGAAGACGCTTGCGCTCGAGAACGCCGACCTCGACATCACGATCAACACCATCTGCCCGGTCTACGTGCGCACGCCCCTCGTCGAGAGGCAGATCGAGGCGCAGGCTCGCGAACACGGGCTCAGCACCGAGCGCGTGATCAGCGAGATCATGCTGAAGCCGATGCCGAAGAAAGCCTTCGTGACGGTGGAGGAGATCGCTGCGCTCGCGGCCTACCTGATCAGCGACGCGGCGCGCAATGTGACGGCGCAGGCGATCGCGATCGACGGGGGCTGGACCGCGCAGTGAGGGCGTGGGCGCGGCGCCGCCGCCCCTACCCCCTCGCGAGCGCGAGGCTCCACGCCAGTACCACCAGGCCGATCGCGAGCGCGCCACCGACCCACTGCGGCACACGCGCGAGCGCCGCCTCGACGCGGCTGCGCGCGATCGCCAGCCCCGCCGCCGCGCCGCAGCTGAAGCCGAGGATGTGCGCCATCACATTGGTGTCTTCGCCGGAGCTGCCGAGCCAGCCGAGCAGCAGGACGCCGCCGACGAGCGGCGCCCAGCGCACGGCCCAGCGCGCGCGCAACGGAAAATGCTCGCGCCAGGAGTGCGCGGCGAGCAACCCGAGCGCCGCAAACACCGCGGTCGACGCTCCGACCGAGCGATACGGCACCGGGCCGAGCAGGCCCTGGATCAGATTGGCGGCCATCGCGGCAAGCACGATCAGTGCCCAGGCGGCGCCCGGGCCGAGCCGCCGTCCGGCGAGATAGCTGAACCAGGCGCCACCACCGATGTTCGCGACGAGATGCGGCGCATCGACGTGGAGCGTTAGCGCGGTGATCGCACGCCACCACTCACCGGCGCGGATCAGCCCCGCGTCGGCGACCCCGCGCGCGTAGGCATCGAGCGGACCGAGGCCGGCGCCGACCGCGAGGGTGACGGCGAGCAGCACCACCACGTACAGCAGGCTGCCGAACCAGGCGAACGGATGCGCGATCCGGCGCGGCGGCGAGGCCGCGCGCACGGCGAGGCGCTCGGCGGCATAGCGCGCGAGGTGCTCGCGCGCGGCCCGGGCCTGCGCCGGATCGACCAGCAGCGCGTGCCCGGCCGGCGCGCGCGCGATCTGGAAGGGAATGCCGACCGCGGTCAGCACGAACGCGCGCTCGTTGCAGGCCGCGAAGTCGTCCGCAACGAACACCGCCACGGGCGCCTCGCCATGCGGCGCGCCGTGCTCGTCCATCAGTCGTCGGCGATGTTGCGGAACTCGACGCCGAGTGAACGCAGCTTGCGGTAAAGGTGCGTACGCTCCATGCCGACGCGCTTGGCGAGCAGGCCGACCTTGCCCTGGCACAGCAGCAGCTGCTGCTGCAGGTAGGTGCGCTCGAAATGCTCGCGCGCCTCGCGCAGCGGCAGCGCCAGCAGGTCCTGCTTCACGAGCGGCTCTTCCTGCGGCGTGCGCACCGCGAGTTCGCGCTCGACTTCCTCGAGCTCGATCTCCTCGGGCCCGCCGCGCAGCAGCTGGCGATGCACGAGATTGTGCATTTCGCGGATGTTGCCGGGCCACGGGTAGTTGCGCAGGCGGTTCTGCGCCGCCACGCTGAATCTGCGAAACCGCAGACCCTCGGCATCCACCAGGCGATCGACGTAGTAGCGCAGCAGCTCCGGCACGTCCTCGGCGTACTCGCGCAGCGGCGGCACCAGGAAGATCAGCGTATTCAGTTGCGACAGCAGGTCGCGGCGGAAGCTGCCGTCGGCCGCGCGCTGCTCGATGCCGGGCTGTGCCGAAGCGAATACGCGCGCATTGAAGGCCACGGGCTCGGTGCCACCGACCCGCGTGAAGTGCATGGTCTCGAGCACGCCGAGCAGGATGCGCTGCGCGCTCGCGGGCAGGTCGTCGATTTCGCTGATGAACAGCGTGCCTCCCGCGGCCTGTTCCAGCACGCCGGGCTTCACGACGCCGCCCGATTCGGAGCCGAGCAGCAGCGGCTCGGGATCGCTCGAGCTGACGGTGCTCGCCACGAGCGTGACCACCGGCTGCGACGCATCCGGACCCGCCTCGTGCAGGTAGCGCGCGAACGCCTCGCGGCCGCTGCCGGACTCGCCGATGAACAGCACGCGCTGGCTGTTGGCGAGCTGCGCGAGCTCGGTGCGGAGCTGGCGCATCAGGCTGCTCTTGCCGACCGGGACCATCAGCGGAGGCACGGTCAGGCGCCCGCCGCGGCGGCGGCGGCCCGCGTCGAGCGCGCGCTCGACGGTGCGCAGCAGCTTCGCGAGCGACAACGGCTTCTCGACGAAATCGAATGCGCCGAGGCGCGTCGCCTCGACCGCCGTCTCGACGGTACCGTGACCGGACATCATCACCACCGGGCAGCTCTCGCCGCCCTGCGCCGACCATTCGCGCAACAGCGTGATGCCATCGACGTCGGGCATCCAGATGTCGAGCAGCACCAGGTCGGGTGCGCGGTTCGCGCGCGCCGCGCGCGCCTCCGCGGCATTGGCCGCCGCCTCGACCTCGTAGCCCTCCTCGGTGAGGATCTCGGTGAGCAATCCGCGGATGTCCGACTCGTCGTCGACCACCAGAATGTGAGCTGCACTCATGCACGTTCCCTTCGCAAATCGTTCCGGCGCTCGCGGCCGGCCAGCGTGCGCCCGGCTTCGGTGAGCGGCAGCCTCACGCGCACGCACGCCCCGCCCTCCGCCAGGTTCTCCACTTCGACATGCCCGCCATGCTCTTCGGCAATGCGGCGCACGATGGCGAGGCCCAGCCCCGTCCCCTTGGTCTTGCTCGTCACGTACGGATCGAACGCCCGGTCGATGATCTCGGGCCGGAAGCCGGGCCCGTTGTCACTGACCTCGATCGTCACCACCGGCTCGCCAGCTTCGCCGCCGAGCGAGGTGGCTACCCCGATCCGCGCATTCTCCCGGCCCTCGACCGCCTCGAAAGCGTTCGCCAGCAGATTGTTCAGGACCTGGCGCACGCGCCCGCGATCCGCCTCGACCGACTCGACCTCCTCGCCAAGCTCGAGGCGCAGCGCGACGCCGGCATTCTGCGCACGATACAGGTCCGCCACCTCCGTGACGAGGTGGTTGAGCGCGAACCGTGTGACGGTCATTTCCGGCGTGCGCGCGTACTCGCTGAACGCATTCACCATCTGCTTCATCGCCTCGACCTGCTGCACGATGGTATGCGTCGCCCGCTCGAGCACGGCGGCGTCCGCGGCGTTCATCTGTGCGAGGAAACGCCGTCGCATACGCTCGGCGGACAGCTGGATCGGCGTGAGCGGGTTCTTGATCTCGTGCGCGAGGCGGCGCGCGACCTCGCCCCAGGCGGCTTCGCGCTGCGCGGCGAGCAGCGCGGTGATGTCGTCGAACACGAATACGTAGCCGGGCTCGTCCTCGCCGCCCGGCAGCGGCGTGCAGGCGCACATCAGCACGCGGCGCCCCTGGTCCCCGGGGAGTTCGATCTGCTCGCGCCACTCCTCGCGCCCGTCCCCGAGGCGCGCGCGCAGTTCGCGCAGGAAATCCTCGACGCGCGGATTCGCGGCGGCGAGCTCCTCGAGGTTGCGTCCGTTCGCGGCCGCGAGGTCGACGCCGAGGATCGCGCTCGCCGATTCGTTGGCGGTGCGCACGTTGAGCTGGCGATCGACCGACATGACGCCTGCCGACAGGCGCGCGAGGATCACCGCGAGGCGGCTGCGCTCGTGCTCGACCTCGGCCTGGCTGCGATTCGCCTCCTCGCGCGCGCGCCGCAGCCGTCGCGTCATGTCGTTGAACGACTGCACGAGGTAGCCGAGCTCGTCGCGCGAGGGCAGCGGCAGGCGCGCGCCGAAGTCGCCCTTGCCGACCGCGCGCGTGCCGGCGATCAGATCCTGGACCGGCCGGACGAAACGCTGCGAGGAGACGATCGCGCCATTGATCGCCGCGAGCATCGCGATCAGCAGCACCAGGGTCAGGGTCAGGCGAAAGCTGTATTTCAGCGGATCGCGCATCGCAGCGAGTTCGCCGTACTGCGAATAGGAGCGCTGCACGGCCTCCGACAGCGCGGCGAGCCGCGGCGGCACCTCGTACAGCGCCATCACGTAACGCGGATCGCGCCGGATGCCGGACGTGCCGACCGGCGCGGCGACGCGAATGTAGTACTCGCCGTCCGCGCGCGGCTCGAGCGCGACGTAGGAGCGCCCCTCGCCGACCTGGCGCACGACCTCACTGGTGGGCCGCTCCGGCGGACCCGACAGCAGCGCGGCGCTGCTCGCCGCGATCAGCTGCGAGCCCGAACCGAACAGCGCCAGCTCGAGCGCACCGCGCGCACGGCGCTCCTCGTCGATCGCCGCGGCGATGTCGGCGTCGGCGACATAGGCGAGGCTGCTCGCGAACTGCTCGGTCCTGCCGGCATGCGCGCGCACGCGCTGGTCGACCGCCGCGCGCGACAGGTCGAGCGCCTCGGTGAGGCCCTGCTTGATCTCGACGCGGAACCAGCTGTCGATGCCGCGGTTCAGGAAGTCGAGCGAGAAGACGTACACGATCAGTAGCGGCGCGACCACCAGCGCGCCGAACGTCGCGACGCTGCGCACCGTGAGGCGCGAGCCCGGCACGTGGTTGCGATAGTCGCGCACGAGGCGCGTGATGCGCCGGACCAGCAGCATCGTGAGCGCGAGCACGCCGATGATGTTGACCAGCAGGATCCAGGGCTGCAGACGCCCGAACTGCGCCGAGTTCTGCGCAGTCTGCGCCAGCAGGATCAGCGAGGCCGCGCCGATCGCGACCCAGAGCGTGATGAGGGCGACCGATCCGAAGCGTTTCAGATGGGCAGTGACCACGAGTACCACTCGCTCGTGCGATGCCAGCCGTCGGACCAGAACATCAGCGCGCGGAGCGTGTCGGGCAGGCGGCCGCGCCGCACGCTCGCGCGCACGCTGATGCGATAGCGCGCGTCGGGCGAGATCTGCGGCTCGACGAGCAGCGGCCAGTCGTCGACCGTGCCGATGGCGGTGAGCGCCTCGTGCAGGCTCGCGTAGCTGTCCTGCCGGCCGCCGATGGCGCCGCCGGTGTCGCGCACCACATAGCGGTTGCTGACCGCGTGGTACGACAGCTCACGGCGCAGCGAATTGGCCACGACGCCGGCGTCCCACCAGTAGCGGCGCTCGCGCGCGACGTTCGCCTCGAGATCGAACATCAGCGTGACCCCGTCGCCGAGCGCGGTGCGGACGTCCTCGGTCTCGGGATATTCCACGCGCGCGTGCAGCTTGAACACGCCGCTGTCGACGTTGACATAGGCGGAGCGCACCGCGAGCACGCCGTCGAGCGCGTTGCCAAAAGCCGACGTCGCGACGCCGAAGCACGCAAGCAGGGCTGCGGGGATGATGTGTGCGCGCGTCATGCCGGGTCCGCCTTGGTCAGCAGAGCATAATGGAAGCCGTCGGTGGGTGCCCGCAGTCCGGGCCATAGCTGCACGGGGTCCGCCGCGCGGCGCGCGTCGGGGGTCTCCCCGACGAAGCGATCCACCACCGCGTCGTTCTCGGCGGCGAGCACCGAGCAGGTGGCGTACAGCAGCAGCCCGCCGGGGGCGAGGCGCGCATGGCAGTTGCGCAGGATCGCCCCCTGCAGCTTCGCGAAGGCCGGGATGTCCGCGGCGCGGCGCAGCAACTTGATGTCCGGGTGGCGCCGGATCACCCCGGTCGCCGAGCACGGCGCATCGAGCAGGATCCGGTCGAACGGCGCCTCGCCCGCGAGCGCCGCCGGGTCGCGCAGGTCGAGGCAGGCGAGTCGCGCCCGGCGCCCCAGCCGCGCGAGGTTCGCCGCGACCCGCGCGAGGCGCTCGTCATCGACATCGACCGCGAGCAGGTCGATGTCTGCGCCGGCTACCTCGAGCAGGTGTCCGCTCTTGCCGCCGGGCGCCGCGCAGGCATCGAGCACGCGCATGCCCGCGCGCGGCGCGAGCAGCGTCGCGGCGAGTTGCGCGCCGGCGTCTTGCACCGACAGGAGGCCCTCGTCAAAGCCGGGCAGCTCATCGACCGGCACCGGCGCGTCGAGCACCAGCGCGCTCGGGTAGCCGGCGAGCGGCTGCGCCGCGATGCCGCGCGCCGCGCAAGCCGCCTGCGCCTCGGGCACCGAACTGCGCGACAGATCGACCCGCAGCGTCATCGGCGCGCGCTCGTTGCCGCCAGCCAGAATGTCGTCGCGCCGCGCGGGCTGCTCGCGCCCGAGCGCGGCGACGAACCAGCGCGGATGCGCGTAGCGCACGGCCGGGTCGGAATCGAGCGCGGCGAAGATCGCCGCCTGCTCGCGCACGAAGCGGCGCAGCAGCGCATTGACGAAACCGCTCGCGCGGGGCGCGCCGAGCGCGCGCGCCGCATCGACGGCCGCGTCGACGACGCCTTCCGGCGCGTTGCGCGAATAGACGATCTGGTGCGCCGCCGTGACCAGCAGCGCGTGCACCGCCGGCGCCATCGAGGCGGACGGGCGCGTGAGCAGGCGCTCGATCGCGGGCGCGAGGCGCAGGTACCAGCGCAGCGTGCCGAGCGCGATCGCCCGCACCGCAGCGTTGCTGCCCAGCACCTCGTCCGCGGAGCGCCGCTCGTGCGCCACGCGCGCCACGGCGCGCGCGGCGTCCGTGAGCACGCTCGTGCCGTTCATCCGAGCACCACGCCCTCGAGCGGCGTCGCATGTGCGAAATCGGCCGCCCGCACCGGCTTGCGTCCCGGGCGCTGCACCGATTCGATGGCGAGCACGCCGCTCCCGCAGGCGACCCGGATGCCCTGCGCGCCCGCGCCCAGCACGGTGCCTGGCGCGGCAGCGCGGCCGGCACCTGCCGCCGCATCCGGCTGCGCGCGCAGGATGCGCAGCTGCTCGCCGGCGTAGCGCGTCTCGGCGATGGGCCACGGATTGAAGGCACGCACCTGCCTGTCGATCTCGATGGCGCTGCGCGCCCAGTCGATGCGCGCCTCGGCCTTGTCGATCTTCGCCGCGTAGGTCACGCCTGCCGCGGACTGGGGCACGGCCCGTGCCGTGCCGGCCTCGATGGCATCGAGCACTTCGATCAGCGCCACCGCGCCCTCGGCCGCGAGCGCATCGTGCAACTCCCCGCCCGTCATGCGCGGTCCGATCGGCACGCGGCGCATCGCGTACACCGGACCGGTGTCGAGACCCGCCTCCATGCGCATTATCGACACGCCGCTGTCGGCATCGCCCGCGAGGATCGCGCGCTGGATCGGCGCCGCGCCGCGCCAGCGCGGCAGCAGCGAGGCATGCACGTTGATGCAGCCGAGGCGCGGAATGTCGAGCGCGGCCTGCGGCAGGATCAGGCCGTAGGCGACGACCACCAGCACGTCCGGCTGCCACGCGCGCAGCACGGCGCGGTCCTCTTCGGACTTGAGCGTCACGGGTTGCGCGAGCGGCCAGCCGCGCGCCTCGGCTTCGAGCTTGACGGGACTTGCGGTCAGCGCCCGTCCACGACCGGCCGGCCGGTCAGGCTGGGTGAGGACCCCGACGATGCTGTGGCGCGCGCCGAGGGCGCGCAGCGGCGGCAGCGCGAACCCGGGCGTTCCGGCGAACGCGATGCGCACGCTCCTGCGGTCCCGCGCTCAGAGTGCCGGCACGCGTGCCGGCACCGGCGCAGCCGTGGACGTCCCCCGCGCCTTGCGCTCCTTGTCGAGCTTCTTGCGGATCCGTTCGCGCTTCAGGTCCGAGAGGTAATCGACGAACAGCTTGCCGTCGAGGTGATCCATTTCGTGCTGCAGGCACACGGCGAGGAGCCCCTCGAGCTCCTGCTCGAACTCGATGCCGTGACGGTCGCGCGCACGTACCCGCACGTGCGAGGCGCGCTGCACTTCATCGAAGATGCCGGGCACCGACAGGCAACCCTCCTCGGTCACCGCCGTGCCGCTGCGCTCGAGGATCACCGGATTCACGAACACGTGGCGCTCGTTCTTTTCCTCGGACGCGTCGATCACGATCAGTTGCCGGTGCACGTCGACCTGGGTGGCGGCGAGCCCGATGCCGGGGGCCGCGTACATGGTTTCGAACATGTCGTCGACCAGGCGGCCGAAGGCCTCATCGAACACGGTGACGGGTTCGGCGCGGGTGCGCAGTCGCGGGTCGGGGTATTCGAGGATCGGGAGCAGGGCCATGGAAACCTTCGGTAATGCTGCTAATGTATTCAGCCGGCTGGGTTTTATCGGCTGGCAAACGGGGGTCGGGGTCGCCGGCGCCCCGTGAACCAGTGCACAAAGTTGACATCAGGCCGTGTGCGCCGGTTCCCGTAGAGATTATAACAGCGGGGTCGCTTGCCCCACCCGGTGTAGAGGAGTGAGGGATGTTTTCGAATCAAACAGTTAGCCCCGCGGCGGTCTGGTCGCGCGTGGCAGTCTTTGCCTGTGCCGCGCTGATCACGGCCTGCTCGACCTCCGAGCCGGTCGTCTATGAGACCGCGCCACAGCAGGAATACGTGTCCGACGCCCCGGTGCCGGGCGGCGCCGGCCAGGACCTGACCGCCACCGAGGCGGCCACGATCCTGAGCGAGGGCGCGGCCCCCTCCGGCTCCACCATCACCTCGGATGTCATTCGGCCCGACGCCCCCAGCCGTTACACGGTCAAGCGCGGCGACACGCTGTGGGACATCTCGAGCCTGTTCCTGCGCGATCCGTGGCTTTGGCCCGAGATCTGGATCGTGAATCCGCAGGTCGAGAACCCGCACCTCATCTATCCGGGTGACGTGCTCGCCCTCGCCTACGGGGCCGACGGCCGCCCGCAGATCAGCCTCGAACAGGGCGGCGCCGCGCGCCTCAATCCGCGCCTGCGCAGCACCCCCGGCGACGGCCCGATCGCGACCATCCCCTACAGCGCCATCGCGGCGTTCCTGTCGCGGCCGTCGCTGCTGTCGGCCGAGCAGATCGAGGACGCCCCGCACGTGCTCGCGTTCCGCAACGAACACATGGTGGGCGGCACGGGCCAGCAGATCTACGTGCGCAACCTCGACGCGCCGATCGATGCGCGCTTCGCAGTCGTGCATCCGATGCAGAAGCTGCGCGACCCCGACAACGGCGACGTGCTCGGCTACCAGGGCGTCTACACGGGCACGGCACGCGTCACCCGCACCGGCGACCCGCTCACCGCCACGCTGCTCGACGCCACGCGCGAAACGCTCGAAGGCGACATCCTGATCGCCAACGACTCCGACGTGCCGCTCACCTTCGAAGTGCGCGTGCCGAACATCGACGTCAACGGTTCGATCATCTCGGTGCTGGACGACACCACGCTGATCGGCACCTACCAGGTCGTCGCGCTCAACCGCGGCACGCGCCACGGCGTGGGCCCCGGCCACGTGCTCGCGATCGACCGTGCGGGACCCACGGTGCGCGACCGCGGCCGCCGCGCGGAAGGCCGGCTCGAACGCAGCAGCGCCTTCTCCGACAAGGTGACCCTGCCCAATGAGCGCGCCGGCACGGCGCTCGTGTTCAAGAGCTACGACCGCATGAGCTACGCGATCGTCGTCGGCGCCTCCGAGGCGATTCGCGTCGCCGACATCGTCCGCAGGCCCTGAGGCGCGAGCCTCAGGCGGGGGCGTCCGGCTGGCGCTCCGGCGCTGCGGCGGCAAACGCCGGCAGCGCCATGAGCGCCGCGTCGATCGCCACCAGCGTCGGCACTCCCGCGAGGTCGCAGCCGACACGACGCGCGTTGTACATCTGCGGCGCGAGAAACACGTCGGCCATCGTCACCGCATCGCCATGGCAATGCCGGCCGTCGCGCGAATGGCGGCGGACCGCGGCCTCGAGCGCCGCGAAGCCCGTCTCGATCCAGTGCCGCATCCACCGTTCCACCGCGCCCTCCGGCTGCGCCAGTTCACGACGCAGGTAGTCCACGACGCGCAGGTTGTTGAGCGGGTGGATGTCGCAGGCCACGCTGAGCGCCATCGCGCGCACCTGAGCCCGCGCGCGCGCATCGCGCGGCAGCAGCGCCGGCTCTGGAATCGTCTCGTCGAGGTACTCGATGATTGCGAGTGACTGCGTGAGCACGTCGCCACCGGTCTCGAGCGCCGGCACCAGGCCCTGCGGATTCAGCGCGAGATAGTCCGGGCCGCGCTGTTCGCCGCGCACCAGGTGATGCGCCGCCTGCTCGCAGGCGACGCCCTTCAGGTTGAGCGCGATGCGCACGCGATAGGCGGCGCTGCTGCGCCAGTAACCATGCAGTCTCATGCGGACTCTCCGGTCGGCAGAATCGGCGCGCATCGCCCCGAAACAGGCGCGGCGGCGCGTCTGCGCGCGCAGTATTCTGGTACACGCATGCTCCCCGACTCCAGCACACTGACGCTGGCCCGCGGCCCCGGCCTCACCGTCGAGCAGCTCTCGGCCGCCCTCGCGCAGGCCGGCAACGAGCCGGCGCGCGTGCTGCGCCTCGGCGAAGCGCGGCTGCGGGCCTGTGGCTGGCGCGACGCGGCGCTCGCCTGGGCGCTCGCACCCGATGCGGCCGAGGTCGATCTCGATGCCGCATGGCTCGCGGCCAGCGGCGCGCGGCTCGTGTCGTGTTTCGCGGCCGACTACCCGCCGCTGCTGCGCGAGGTCAGGCACGCGCCGGCCTTCCTTTACGTGCTCGGCGACGTGGGCCTGCTGTCGTCGGTGCAGCTCGCGATCGTGGGCAGTCGCAATCCCACCGCGGGCGGGCGGGCCGACTCGTTCGAGTTCGCGCGCTACCTCGCCGGCGCCGGCCTCACCATCACGAGCGGCCTGGCCCTCGGCATCGACGCCGCCGCGCATCGCGGTGCGCTCAAGGCCGGCGGGCGCACCATCGCCGTCTGCGGCGCCGGGCTCGACCTGACCTATCCGCGCGAGCACGCGGCGCTGGCCGCGGAGATCGCCGCCACCGGGGCCCTGGTGTCGGAATTCGCGCCCCGCGTGCCGCCGCTGCCCACGAACTTCCCGCAGCGCAACCGGGTCATCAGCGGCCTCTCGCTCGGGGTGCTGGTCGTCGAGGCGGCCCGGCGCAGCGGCTCGCTGACCACCGCCCGCCATGCCGGCGAGCAGGGGCGGGAGACCTTCGCGATCCCCGGTTCGATCCACAATCCGCTTTCCCGCGGCTGCCACCAGCTGATCCGCAGCGGCGCCAAGCTGGTCGAGGCGGCCAGCGACATCCTGGAAGAGCTGAAAATTCCCTTTTCCAGACAAACACTTATGGCGGCCGAGGCGCCCGCCCCGGGCGCGGATGCGGCGGCGCCACGGTTGGACAAGGATTACGAAATCCTGTTAGATGCCCTCGGCTTCGACCCGACGGGCGTCGATACGATCGTCGAGCGGACAGGTCTGGCGGCCGATTCGGTCGCCTCCATGCTCCTCATCCTCGAGCTCGAAGGTCGCATTGCCCCTTACCCCGGCGGCCGCTATGGCCGCCTGCAGCAGAAAACATGATTACTGGCAGCGTTCTCGACATCCTCATCTACGTCTTCGACCATTACATGCTCGAGGACACCCCTGACGTGCCCGAGCGCGAGGCGCTGGCGCAGGACCTCGAACAGGCGGGCTTCTCGGCGCCCAACGTCGAGCGTGCGCTCGACTGGCTCGCGGACCTCGCCGGCGAGCGCCATCGCCCCGATTTCGCGATGGGCAAACGGGCGATCCGCGTCTACGCCGATGGCGAACTCGCGCGCATGTCGACCGAATCGCGCGGCTTCCTGCTCACGCTCGAGCGCACCGGCATCCTGACCGCCGCGCAGCGCGAAATCGTGATCGACCGACTGCTCGCGCTCGACACCGACGAACTGAGCATCGACCAGCTGAAGTGGGTCGTGCTGATGGTCCTCTCGAGCCAACCCGGCCAGGAGCAGGCCTACGCGCGCATGGAAGATCTCGTGTTCGACGCCGACGGATCAGTCCCGCATTGAACACCGGCGCTCCGCGCGATCCCAGGCGTCCGCGGCTCGTCCGCGGACTGTCGTTTCTGGCCACCACGAATCAACGCTAACCAGGCCCGCATGGCATCCAATCTCGTCATCGTCGAATCGCCCGCCAAAGCGCGCACGATCAAGAAGTACCTCGGCAAGGATTTCGAGGTGCTCGCCTCCTACGGCCACGTGCGCGACCTCGTACCGAAGGAAGGCGCGGTCGATCCGGACAACAAGTTCACGATGCAGTATCGCGTGCTCGAGAAGAACGAGAAGCACGTCGACGCCATCGCGCGCGCGCTGAAGAAAGCCGACGCGCTGTACCTCGCGACCGACCCGGACCGCGAGGGCGAAGCGATCTCCTGGCACCTGAGCGAGCTGCTGCGCGAGCGCGGCGCGCTCGACGGCAAGGACGTGCATCGCGTCGCGTTCTACGAAGTGACGAAGAACGCGATCCGCCAGGCCATCGAGGAGCCGCGCGGCCTGTCGATGGACCTCGTCAACGCGCAGCAGGCGCGCCGCGCGCTCGACTACCTCGTGGGCTTCAACCTCTCGCCGCTGCTGTGGAAGAAGGTGCGTCGCGGCCTGTCGGCCGGTCGCGTGCAGAGCCCGGCGCTGCGCATGATCTGCGAGCGCGAAGAGGAGATCCAGCGCTTCCAGGCGCAGGAATACTGGACGATCGATGCCGAGGGCGAGCACAGCGGGCAGCAGTTCCCGCTGAAGCTCGTCGAGTACGACGGCCGCAAGGTCGAGCAGTTCAGCTTCACGAGCGGCGAAGTCGCCCATGCGGTCGAGCGCGCACTGCGTGCCGCGGCCGGCGGCCAGGCCGAAGGCAGCGCGGGCACGCTCACCGTCTCGCGCATCGATCGCAAGCAGCGCCGGCGCAATCCCGCGCCGCCGTTCACGACGTCCACACTGCAGCAGGAAGCGGCCCGCAAGCTCGGTTTCTCCGCGCAGCGCACCATGCGCCTCGCCCAGCAGCTCTACGAGGGCGTCGATTACGGCGAGGGCAGCACCGGCCTCATCACCTACATGCGTACCGACTCGGTGTCGCTCGCGGCCGAGGCCGTCACCGACATCCGCAGCGTCATCGCGCAGCTCTACGGCAAGGATTCGCTCGCCGAGGACGTGCGCGTCTACAAGACCAAGTCGCGCAACGCGCAGGAAGCCCACGAAGCGGTGCGCCCGACCTCCGCGGCCATCACGCCGCAGCTGCTCGAGGGTCGCATCGACCCCGACCAGTGGAAGCTCTACTCGCTCATCTGGAAGCGCGCGGTCGCGTGCCAGATGGCGCACGCGCTGTTCGATACCGTCGCGATCGACATGCAGGCCGGCGCGCATACGCTGCGCGCCAACGGCTCCACCCTGGTCAAGCCCGGCTACATCGCCGTGTACCAGGAAGGCCGCGACGATGCCGTCGAGGACGATTCCGACCACGTGCTGCCGCCGATGAAGGAAGGCGACACCGTGAAGCTCGTCGCGATCCATCCCGAGCAGCACTTCACCGAGCCGCCGCCGCGCTACTCCGAAGCCTCGCTCGTGAAGGCGCTGGAAGAGCACGGCATCGGCCGCCCGTCGACCTACGCGTCGATCATCTCGACGCTCAAGGATCGCGAGTACGTCGAGATGGACAACCGGCGGTTCATCCCGACCGACATCGGCAAGATCGTCAACGGCTTCCTGTCGAAGCACTTCCATCGCTACGTCGAATACGGCTTCACCGCGGCGATGGAGGACGAGCTCGACGCGGTGTCGCGCGGCGAGGAGGACTGGACGCAGCCGCTGAAGAAGTTCTGGAAGCCGTTCATCGACCTCGTCGAGCACACCGAGAAGCATGTCTCGCGCGACGAAGTCGCGCAGGCGCGCGAGCTCGGCAAGGACCCGGCGAGCGGCAAGCCGGTCACCGTGCGCATGGGGCGCTTCGGTCCGTTCGTGCAGATCGGCACCAAGGACGACGAGGAAAAGCCGCGTTTTGCCGGCCTGCGTCCCGGCCAGAAGATGGACAAGATCACCTACGAGGAAGCGATGGAGCTGTTCAAGCTGCCGCGCAACCTCGGAACCACCGCCGAAGGCGAGCCCGTGCAGGCCAACATCGGCCGCTTCGGGCCGTATGTGAAGTACGGCGCCAAGTACGCCTCGCTGAAGGAGGACGATCCGTACACGATCACGCTCGAGCGGGCGCTCGAGGTCATCGCGGCAAAGAAGCTCGCGGACGCGAACCGCATCATCCAGGACTTCGGCGTTGACGACATCCAGGTGCTGAACGGCCGCTACGGCCCGTACATCACCGACAAGAAGAAGAACGCCAAGATCCCGAAGGACCGCGATCCGAAGACGCTCACCCTCGAGGAGTGTCGCGCGATGCTCGCGGCGGCGCCGGAACGCGGTGGACGCTTCGGCCGGCGCGGCGCCGCGGCCAGGGGCAAGAAAGCGGCAGCGGCGGCCCCGGCGGCCCCGGCGGCCGACGCGCCGGCGGAGGCGCCCGCGGCCAAGAAGAAGGCCGCGCCGAAGAAAAAGGCCGCCGCCAGCAAGAAAGCCGCCGCAAAGAAAAAGGCGCCGGCGAAGAAGAAGGCGGCGGCGGAAGCGAAGCCGGCCTGAGGGCGCGCGCCGATGAAGTATCGGCACGCCTACCACGCCGGCAACTTCGCGGACGTGCACAAGCACGTCGCGCTGGTCGCGCTGCTGCGCGCCCTGCAGCGCAAGGACAAGGGCTTCCTGTACGTCGACACGCATGCCGGGCGCGGGCGCTACGCGCTCGGCGCGGGGTTCGCGCGCGAGAGCGGTGAGGCGCAGTCCGGTGCGGTGGCGGTGCTCGCGGCGCTGCGTGACAGCGCCGGCGCGCCGGACGAACTCCTCGACTACGCGGCCGTGATCGAGGCGTGGCGCCGCGCCGCCGATGCCCGCCACGACTATCCCGGCTCGCCGCTCATCGCCGCGCAACTGCTGCGCCCGCAGGACCACGGCGTCGCGATCGAATCGCAGCCCGCCGAATTCGAGGCGCTGCGCAAGGCCCTCGGCCGCGCCTCGCGGGTCGTCGCCGAGCACGGCGACGGCTACCAGCGCCTGCGAGCCCTGCTGCCGCCGCCGTCGCGCCGCGGTCTCGTGCTCATCGACCCGCCGTACGAGGACACGCGGGGCGACTTTCGCGCCGCGATCCTCGCCGTACAGCACGCACTCGCCCGGTTCGAGGGCTGCGTGATCGCGCTCTGGTACCCGGTGAAGGACGCCCGCGACACCGACCGCTGGCTGCAGGAACTCGCGCGCGGCCTGCCCCGCCCGGCGCTGGCGGCCGAGCTGTGGGTGCACCCGCCCGACTCGCGCGCGGGCCTCAACGGCTCGGGCCTCGCCGTCGTCAATCCGCCCTGGCTGTTCGCCGATCGATGCGACATCTGGCAGGGCGCGCTGCGCCCGCTGCTCGACCCGGCGGGCGCCGGCGGCACACGCGTCGTCTCGCTCGTCGGCGAAAGCCGGTAAGCTCACTGCATGGGAGCCGATCCGCAGGCCGAAGTGGATTCGTACGGGGTCATCGGACACCCGGTCGCACAGAGCCGCTCACCGTTCATCCATGGCCTGTTCGCCAAGCAGACCGGCCAGCGCATGGTGTACCGGCTCTTCGACGTGACCCCGGACGATTTTCTCAACCACGTCACCGGCTTCTTCGCGGGTGGCGGGCGCGGACTCAATGTCACGGTGCCGCACAAGCCCGCCGCGGCCAACTTCGCCAGCACGCTGACGCCGCGCGCCGAGCAGGCCCGCGCCGTCAACACGCTCGCGCTGCAGGCGGACGGTTCGGTGCTCGGCGACAACACCGACGGTGTCGGGCTGGTGCGCGACCTGACCATCAACCTCGGCCTCGTCGTCACGGGCTTGCGCCTGCTGATCCTGGGCGCGGGCGGCGCCACGCGCGGCATCGTCGCGCCGCTGCTCGATCTGACGCCCGCGGAGATGCTGATCGCAAACCGCAACGGCGATCGCGCGCGCGTCATCGCGGCGAGCTTCGCCGATCTCGGTCCGGTCAAGGGTTGCGGCTTCGACGAGATCGACGCTCGCCCGTGGGACCTCGTGATCAACGCCACCGCGGCGAGCCTCGCCGGCGCGCGACCCGAGGTCTCGCCGACGATCATTGGCCCGCACACCGTGTGTTACGACCTCGCCTACGGCCGCGAGCCCACGCCGTTCCTGAACTGGGCGCTGGCCGAGGGCGCCTCGGCCGCGCACCTCGGCTGGGGCATGCTGGTCGAGCAGGCCGCGGAGTCGTTCTACCTGTGGCGCGGCGTGCGCCCCGACACCCGCCCGGTGCTGGAGGTCCTGGTGCCGGGTACCCGGTAATCCGGTCCTTGCGCGGCTGCGCCGCAATAGCCGAATCACCGCAAGCCCGGCACCGTCACCTCATCGTCACGAATTCCTCGGCGCTGGTCGGGTGGATCGCCACCGTGTCGTCGAAGTCGCGCTTGGTGGCGCCCATCTTCACCGCCACGGCGAACCCCTGCAGCATCTCGTCGGCGCCCTCGCCGATCACGTGCAGCCCCACGATGCGCTCCTCGGGACCTGCGACCACGAGCTTCATCTCGGCGCGCGGCTTGCGGCTCGTCAGCGCGTGGTACAGCGGCACGAAACCCGAGGTGTAGGTCTTCACCGACCCATCGCCGTGGCGCAGGCGCGCCTCGGCCTCGGTCAGCCCGACCGTGCCGATCGGCGGATGCGTGAAAATCACGGTCGGCACGTTGTCGTAATCGAGATGACGGCCGGCCATGCCGCCGAACACGCGATCCGACAGCCGCCGCCCGGCGGCGATCGCGACCGGCGTGAGCTGCAGCCGCCCCGTGACATCGCCGATCGCGAAGACGTGCGGCAGGTTGGTCTGCTGGTACTTGTCGACCGCGATGAAACCGTCCGCGCCGAGGGCCACGCCGGCGCGACTCAGCCCGAGATTCTCCACCATGGGTTCGCGGCCCACCGCCCACAGCAGGCAATCGACCGGGGGCAGCACGCTGCCATCGTCGAGCGTGAGCTCGAGCGCCTCGCCCTTGCGCGCGAGCGAGGTCGGCGTCCGGCCCGTCACGATACTGACACCCGAATCGCGCAGCGCGCGCATCGCGCCCTCGCCCAACATGACATCGAACGAGCGCAACACACGCTCGCGGCGGATGACCAGGGTGACCTGCGAACCGAGCGCGGCGAGGATGCCGGCGAGCTCGACGGCGATATAGCCGCTGCCGGCGATCAGCGCGCGCGGCGGCAGCGCCTCGAGCTCGAAGAAACCGTCGGAGTCGATGCCGAGCTCCTCGCCGGGCAGACGGATGCGCGACGGACGCCCGCCGGTCGCGATCACGATGCGATCGGCGGCGAGGACCTGCTCGCCGACACGGATCTCGTGCGGACCCGTGAGCTGCGCATGGCCGCGCACCAGCGCGACACCGCGCTTCTCGAGGTTGCGCGCGTAGATATCATTCAGGCGCACGATATAGGCATCGCGCCGCGCCTTGAGCGCCGCGAAATCGAGGCCACGCACGTCGAGCGCAAAGCCGTAATCGGCGGCGTCGAGCAGCCCCGCCGCGAGCTCGGCGGCATTCCACATGACCTTCTTCGGCACGCAGCCGACATTCACGCAGGTGCCGCCGAGGCGGCCGGATTCGATGACGACGGCACGGGCGCCGTACTCGGCGGCGCGCTGCGCGCAGGCGAGTCCGCCGCTGCCGCCGCCGATCACTGCAAGGTCGTATTTTTCAAGCATTTCGCATTTTACACCCCGGTACAATAGAGACATGACCAACCCGCTCCTGACCGACGACCTGCTGCCCAGATTCGATGCCATCCGCCCCGAGCACGTGGCCCCCGCAATACGTGGCCTGCTCGCCGAAAACCGTGCCCGCCTCGCGGCGATCGCGGCCGAGACGACGCCCACCTTCGCCAGCGTCGTCGAACCGATGGAAGAGATGAGCCATCGTTTGCAGCGCGCCTGGTCGCCGGTGAGCCACCTCAATGCCGTGCTCAATTCGGCGCCGCTGCGCGAGCAGTACAACCTGTGCCTGCCGCTGCTGACCGACTACCAGACCGATCTCGCGCAGAGCGAGCCGCTGTACAAAGCCTATGTGGCGGTGGCGGAACGCGAAGCGGCCACGCTCGATCCGGTGCAGCGGCGCGTCGTCGACCACATGCTGCGCGACTTCCGCCTGGCCGGCGTGGCCCTCGAACCCGCCCGCAAGGAGCGATTCAAGGCGGTGATGCTCGAGCTGACGACCCTGCAGTCGAAGTTCGAGGAGAACGTGCTCGATGCCACCAACGCCTGGAGCCACCATGTCACCGACCCGGCCGAGCTCGCCGGGCTCAACGAAGGCGTCGTCGAACAGGCGCGCAGGCGCGCGCACGAGAAGCGCACCGAAGGCTGGCTGCTGAGCCTCGACCAGCCCACCTATGTCGCCGTGATCACCGACGCGGAATCCGCCGCGCTGCGCCGCGCCTACTACGAGGCGTGGAACACGCGCGCCTCCGACCAGGGACCGCTCGCCGGGCGCTGGAACAACACGCAGGTGATGGACGACATCCTGCGCCTGCGGCACGAGGCCGCGACCGTCCTCGGCTTCGCCAACTTCGCCGACTACGCCCTCGCGACGCGCATGGCGAAGAGCGTGCCCGAAGTGATCGACTTCCTGCGCGAACTCGCACGCGCCGCGCGCCCGGCCGCCGAGCGCGAATTCGCCGAACTCGAGAAATTCGCCGGCGCGAAGCTCGACGCCTGGGACCTCGCCTACTGGTCCGAGCGCCTGCAGCGCAGCCGTTTTTCCGTTTCCCAGGAAGAGCTGCGGCCCTACTTCCCGCTGCCGCGCGTGCTCGCGGGCCTGTTCGGCGTGGCCGAGCAACTGTTCGGCGTGCACATCGCCGAGCGCGGCGGCGTCACCACCTGGCACCCGGATGCGCGCTACTTCGAAATCACCGACGCGCGCGGCGCGCCGGTCGGCAGCTTCTATCTCGACCCCTACGCCCGCCCGCACAAGCGCAGCGGCGCGTGGATGGACGACTGCGTCGGTCGCAAGGTGAGTGCCAGCGGCGTCACCAACCCGGTCGCTTACCTCGTCTGCAACTTCCTGCCGCCGAGCGGCGAGCAGCCGGCCCTGCTCACGCACGACGACGTCGTCACGCTGTTCCACGAATTCGGCCACGGCCTGCACCACATGCTGACCCGCGTCGGCTACCCGAGCGTCGCGGGCATCAACGGTGTCGCGTGGGATGCCGTCGAACTGCCGAGCCAGTTCTTCGAAAACTACGCCTGGAACGAACAGGTGCTTGGCGCCATGGCCGCGCACTACGCCACCGGCGCACCGCTCCCCGCCGACCGCCAGCGCCAGCTGATCGCCACCCGCAGCTTCCACGCGGGCCTCGCGACCATGCGCCAGGTGGAATTCTCGCTGTTCGACTTCCGCGTGCACGCCGAGTACGACCCGGCGCTCGGCGGCCGCATCGCCCCGATCCTTGCCGAGGTGCGCCAGGAAGTCGGGGTGGTGCCGGTGCCCGCGTGGAACCGCTTCCCGCACAGCTTCGGCCACGTGTTCGCCGGCGGCTACGCGGCCGGCTACTACAGCTACAAGTGGGCCGAGGTGCTCGCGGCCGATGCCTTTGCGGCCTTCGAGGAAGCCGGCGTGTTCGATCGCGCCACCGCAGCGCGCTTCCTCGACTCGATCCTCTCGCGCGGCGGCAGCCGCGACCCGCTCGAGGCGTTCATCGAATTCCGCGGCCGCAAGCCCGACATCGCGCCGCTGCTGCGCCAGCACGGGATCGCGGCCTGACCTCGATGCGCACGATCGCGACCTGGAACGTGAATTCGCTGCGGGTGCGCCTGCCGCAGCTCACCGAATGGCTCGCGTCGAATCCCGTGCACACCCTCGCACTGCAGGAAACCAAGCTCGAGGACAAGGCGTTCCCGCGCGCGGAGATCGAAGCGCTCGGCTACCAGGTCGCCTTCAGCGGGCAGCGCACCTACAACGGCGTGGCGATCCTGGCGCGTGCTCCGCTCGGCGACCTCGTCACCGACATCCCGGGCTTCGAAGATCCGCAACGCCGCGTGCTCGCCGCGACCGTCGACGGCGTGCGGGTGGTGAATCTCTACGTGCCGAACGGCCAGGCCGTCGGCTCCGAGAAGTACGCCTACAAGCTGCGCTGGCTCGCGGCCGTGCGCGACTGGCTCGCGGCCGAACTCGCGCAGCACCGCCAGCTCATCGTGCTCGGCGACTTCAACATCGCGCCCGAAGACCGCGATGTGCACGACCCGGCCGCCTGGGAAGGCTCGGTGCACGTCAGCGAAGCGGAGCGCGCGGCGCTGCGCGAGCTGCTCGCGCTCGGCCTCACCGACAGCTTTCGCCTCTTCGAGCAACCGGAGGGCAGCTATAGCTGGTGGGACTATCGTCAGGGCGCCTTCCGGCGCAATGCGGGCCTGCGCATCGACCTGCTGCTGACATCGAAGGCGCTCACGGAGCGCTGCAAGGCGGCGTCGATCGACCGTGAACCGCGTCGCGCCGAGCGACCCTCGGACCACGCGCCCGCCTCGGCGAGCTTTGACATATAGGCCGACCCCCGAGCGCCGCAAAGTGTGCGGTACGTCGCTGGTTTTTTGGCGAGTCGCTGCCTAGACTCGCCCGAATACTTGCGGCACCTCGGCCGATGCACAACAACAGGCGCAGCGACTTCGACGTGACGAACACCGTACAGGTCAGTTCGCCGGGCGACGTTTGCGAAGCGGTCAAGAAACTGTTCACGGCCACCTGGCCGGGTGCGCCGTTCGAGCCGGTCGCGCGCGGCTTCGATCGCCTCGAGGAAGTCTTCTCCGGGCGCGACCCCGAATACCACGCGCTCGACACCGTCTATCACGACACGCAGCACACGCTCGACATCACCCTCGCGATGGCACGGCTGTGCGCGGGTTACGAGCGCGAAGCGCCGCCGGGCCGCGCGCTCGGCGCCGAGCGCGCGACCGTCGGCCTGCTGATCGCGCTGTTTCACGATGTCGGCTACCTGCGCGAGCGCAGCGACACGGTGACGCAGAACGGTGCCGAACTCACCGCCACCCATGTGGCGCGCGGCGCGCGCTTCCTCGAGAAATACCTGCCCGCCGCCGGTTTCGAGGACTGGGTGCCGATCGCGACCCAGATCATCCACTTCACCGGCTATGAAGTGCCGCTCGATGCGATCCAGGTGTTCGACGAGCGCGACCGCAAGCTCGGCCACCTGCTCGGCACCGCCGACATGATCGCGCAGATGGCCGACCGCTGTTACCTCGAGAAATGCCGCGACCGGCTGTATCCGGAATTCGTCCTCGGCGGCTATGCCCTGCCGCTGTCGAACCAGGGCAGCCGACAGGTGAAATACGCCTCGGGCCTCGACCTGCTGCGCCAGACCCCGCAGTTCATCACCGAGACGCGCATGAAGCGCCTGGACGGCGCCTTTGCCTCGGCCTATCGCCACCTGGATGCGCTGTTCGACGGGCGCAACCCCTACATGGAGGCGATCGAGCGCAACCTCGTGTTCCTGAACCAGATTCTGCGCAGCGAGAGCTGGCGCATGCTGCGCCGGAACCCGCCGGTGTTCGCCGCGGGTGAAGACCCGATGGGCACGATGCGCGGACTTGCGATGGGCTACATCCGCCGCGCCTGGACGCAGTAAGCGCTCAGCGCTCCTCGACGTAGCGCTCGCGCAGCTGCGCGAGTCGCCCGATCAACACCTCCTCGCCTTCCACCCCGGCGCCTTCGATCGCCTCGCGCAGCACCTCGACGGTCAATGCCGCGCAGGCGGGCCGGGCGACGGGCGCGTAGCTCAGGTGCCAGGGCTCGGGCTGCACCCCGTCGTGGGCACGGGTGTAAGGCCGAAAGAAACCGAAGCGCTGCATCGATTCCGCAAGCCACGCATCGAGGCGGGCGAAAACGCCGCCCGGCGCGTACTCCTGCGGAATCAGCTGCGTGCGGTAGCCGGCAGGCAGCGCGGCGCGATCGATCACGTCGATGTCGGTGCCCCAGTGATGGCGGCTCGCGCCCGGCAACGCCGACCACGCGAGGATCGCGTCGATGCGCGCATCGGGCGCGAGGGCGAGCGCATCGAGCGGCTCGCCGCGGCGATCGAGCAACGGACGCTCGCCGCGGTACTTCGCGTTCCAGATCTCGCGCTGCCGCTCGAAATCGCGAAACGAGGACACCGGCGCGAGCTCGATGCCCGCCTCGCTGCGCGCCGCCGCGCACAGCGCCAGCAGCGGCGCGACGACATCGTGGTGCACGATGCAGCGCAGCTGCGGCACCTCGATGACATGGGTGCGCGCCCGCCCGGTCAGTTCGAGCGCGTTCATGTGCCGGTGGCGCCCTCCGCGACCACCCGGTCGATGACCTGCAGGAAAGCCTCGGGCTCCTGCGCGCCGGAGACCAGATAGCGGCGCGCGAACACGAAGGCGGGCACGCCGTGGATGCCCCAGGTGTGTGCCTGCGCTTCGAGCGTGGCGATCTGCTGGTGCAGCAACGGATCGTCGATCGCCGTGCGGGCGGCCGCGGCATCGAGCCCGGCCTCGCCGGCGATCGCGACGAGCACCTCGGGCGAGCCGATGTCGCGCCCTTCGCTGAAATAGGCGGCCAGCACCCGTTCCTGCGCGTCCGCCTGCGCCGCGGGGCTTGCCCCGCCCGCCCAGGCGATCAATGCGTGCGAACGGCGCGTGTTCGGCATGCGCGTTATGCGCTCGAAGTGGAAATCGATGCCGAGCCCGGGACCGAGTTCGCGCAGCGAACGCTGGGCGTCGGCGAAGCGGTCCGAACTGCCGAACTTCGCGGCCAGGTACTGCGCCCGGTCCGCGCCCTCGACGGGCATGTCCGGATTAAGTTCGAACGGCAGCCAGCGCACCTCGACCGCGAGGTCCGCACGCTGGCCGAGCGCCTGCTCGAAGCGGTGCTTGCCGACATAACACCAGGGACACACCGTGTCCGAAAACACCTCAACGAGCACCCGGACCTCCTTTCAACGTGATTCTAGGCCGCCCGCCTCCGGGCAGGGTAAGATACCCGAGCTTAGTAAATACAAGGGGATAAGCAGTCGGGCCGTCTACTCGGCACCGGCTACTGCATCGTGAACCGCCGCAGCCTCAGGCTGAGATACGTGGCCGTCGCCGTTGCGGCGATGCTGGCCGCGACCGTGCTGCTGGCCGGCCTGCTGCTGTGGCATGCGCGCGCGGAATCGCAGCTGGTGTCGGCCATCGCCACCGAAGAGCATCGCAACGCGATCGGCACCGAACTCGCCGCGCGCGCCGAAGCGATCGCCACGCACGTCGCCGATGTCGCCGCACCCGCGGTCGTCGCAGGCAATCGGGCCACGCTCGCCGAGCGCATGGAGGCCCTGGGCGACGACGCCGCGATCACCGGGATCGAAATACTGGATGCCGAGGGCGCGAGTCTCTACGTGCTGCGCCGCGCCGCGCCGGACAGCGAGGCGGTGATCACCCGCAGCTACACGCAACCGATCCGCGCGATGCTGCCGATCAATTCCGGCACGACCGCCGCGCAGAGCGTGGGCACCGCGCGCGTCACGCTCACCACACGCGACACCTCGCCGGCCGATATCGGCGCGCCAGTCGCCGCCGCGGGACGCTCGATGCTGAACCGCGCGCTGTTCGGGCTGGGCGTGATCCTCGTGCTCGGCCTCGTCAGTGCGGTGGCACTCGCCTGGTGGGCCGCGCGCCGCATCGAGCGGCCGATCTCCGCGCTGATCCGCTCCGCCGATCGCATCGGCCAGGGCGACCTGTCGCGCCCCACCGATCTGGCGCTCCGGGACGAGCTCGGCGAGCTGCAGCAGGCGCTCGAGCGCATGCGCAACAAGCTGCGCCAGACCACGATCACCAAGAACTACCTGAACAGCGTGCTCACCGGCATGACCGACGCGGTCTTCGTGACCTCGCCCGATGGGGTGATCCGGGTCGCGAACCAGGCCGCGCAGCGCCTGCTCGGCTATGGCGAGGACGAACTGAACGGCCAGAGCATCGTCTCGCTGCTCGACGGCCCGGATCGCGAGAATTTCAACGTACTGCAGGCCTCCAACGAGACCCGCGAGGCTGTGGTGCGCACCCGCAAGGGCCAGACGATCCCCGTATCGCTCACCGGTTCGGCCATCGCCACCGACGACCCGCAGTTCCAGGGCTGCATCTTCGTCGCGCGCAACATCACCGACAGGAAGCGCGCCGAGCGGCGCATCCGCTACCTCGCCCGCTACGACGCACTCACCAAAGTGCTGAACCGGATGCAGTTCCAGCACCTGTTGCAGCAGGCGATCGCGCGCGCGCTGCGCAACAACCAGACGGTGGCGCTGCTGTACCTCGACGTCGATCACTTCAAGGAAGTGAACGACACCTTCGGCCACGCCGCGGGCGATCGCACGCTCGAGATCCTCACCGAGCGCCTCACGCGCGCGCTGCCCAAGGACTCGGTGGTCGGCCGGCTCGCCGGCGACGAATTCGCGGTGCTGATCGACGGCCTGTCGGGCGATGTCGATCATCGCGGGCCGATCGGCCAGCTCGCCCGCTCGATCCTCGCCGAGACCGACAAGATCTTCCAGCTCGGCCAGCACGAGCTCTTTCTGACCACCAGCATCGGCATCGCCTTCTGCCCGCGCGACGCCGAGAACGTGATCGACCTCATCAGGAACGCCGACGCGGCGATGTACTACTCGAAGCAGAACGGCGGCAACACCTTCGCCTTCTACGCCCCGGAAATGAACGCCGCCTCGGTCGAGCGACTGATGCTGAAGAGCAAGCTGCGTCGCGCGCTCGAGCGCGACGAGCTGATCGTGAACTACCAGCCGAAGATCGACCTGCGCACCGGCCGCATCGTCGGCGCCGAGGGGCTGCTGCGCTGGCGCCTGCCGGGCCACGGCGACATCCCGCCGAGCCAGTTCATCCCGCTCGCCGAGGAATCGAACCTGATCCTCGAGATCGGCGAGTGGGTGCTGAACCGCGTCTGCCTCGACTACCGCACACTGCGCCGCGAAGTCGCCGATCCGGGACGCATCTCGCTCAACCTGTCGCTGAAGCAGCTGCGCCAGGCCTCGTTCATCGTGCGTTGCCGCTCGGTGTTCCGCCGCCACGGCGTGTCGCCCTCGGCGTTCGAACTCGAGATCACCGAATCGACCCTGATGGCCGACGCCAAACGCACCGTGCACCTGCTGGGAGAGCTGCACGCCATGGGCCTGCACCTGTCGATCGACGACTTCGGCACCGGCTACTCCTCGCTCTCGGCGCTGCAGCAGTTCCCGATCGGCACGCTCAAGATCGACCAGTCGTTCGTGCAGAATGTCTCGACCCATCCGGGCGATGCCACGATCGTGCGCACCATCATCGACATGGGTCGCAGCCTCGGCATGGACGTGATCGCCGAAGGCGTCGAGACGACCGCCCAGCTCGAATTCCTGCGCGATCACCACTGCGATTACGGCCAGGGCCGGCTGTTCGGTGACACGCTGCCGCTCGAGGATCTGCTCGAGCTGCTGATGCAGCAGCAGAACGGCACGCCGCCGTTCGCGGCGTTGATTCCGCCCGCGGCCCGGTCCGCGGGCCTGAGCGCCTGACCCGCCCCATGCGCCATGCTGACGCTACGCGACGTTAGTCTGCGCCGCGGTCCGCGCGTACTGTTCGAACAGGCTTCGGTCGGTGTGTTCCGCGGCGACAAGGTGGGCATCGTCGGGCGCAACGGCTCGGGCAAATCGAGCCTGCTCGCGCTGATCCGCGGCGAACTCGCGCCCGACGTCGGCGACTATGACGCTCCCGCGAACCTGTGCATCGCCATCGTCGAGCAGTCGGTACCGGACTCGGCGCAGAGCGTCGTCGACTACGTGCGCGAGGGCGACACCGAACTGATCCGCATCGAACACGCGATCGCCGCCGCGCACGCGGCCGGCGACGGGCACCGCGAAGCGCAGCTGCATGCGGACTACGACGCCGCGGGCGGCTACGGCGCGCGCAGCCGGGCGGCCTCGCTCGCGACCGGCCTCGGCTTCGAGGCCGACGACATCGAGCGCCCGCTGCACGTGTTCTCCGGCGGCCTGCGCATGCGCGCCGCACTCGCGCGCGCGCTGATGCGCCGCTCCGACATCCTGCTGCTCGACGAGCCCACCAACCACCTCGACCTCGACGCGGTGCTGTGGCTCGAGGGCTGGCTGCGCGCTTACCGCGGCACGCTGCTGATCGTCTCGCACGATCGCGAATTCCTCGACGGCGTGGTGTCGCGGATCCTGCACATCGAGGGCGGCCGGCTGACCGCCTACAACGGCAACTACTCCTCGTTCGAGCGCCAGTACGCGGCGGCGCGCGAGCGCAATGCCGCGCTCGCCGAAAGCCAGCGGCGCGAGATCGCGCACGTCGAGAGCTTCGTCGAGCGCTTCCGCGCCAAGGCGAGCAAGGCCCGCCAGGTGCAGAGCCGCATCAAATGGCTCGAACGCCTGCCGGCCATCATCGAAGCCCAGGGCGAGGAAGCATTCGCCTGGGAATTCCCGGCGCCGGCGAAACTGCCGCGGCCGCTCGTCGCGCTCGACCGGGTCAGCGCGGGCTACGGCGGTCGCGCGGTGTTCACGGGCCTCGGCCTGTCGGTGGCGCCGGGCGATCGCATCGGCGTGCTCGGCCGCAATGGCGCCGGCAAATCCACGCTGATGAAGACCGTGGCCGGCGCCCTCGCGCCGCTCGCGGGCGAACGCGTCGCCTCGCCCGACCTCGAAGTCGGCTTCTTCGCGCAGCTCGAAGTGGAGCAGCTCGACGCGGCCAGCTCCTCGATCGAGGAACTGGCACGCCGCGGCGGCCCCCAGGTCGCCGCATGGACGCCGCAGCAGCAGCGCGACCATCTCGGCCGCTTCGGCTTTCGCGGCGATCGCGTCTTCGAGGCGGTGCGCAACTTTTCGGGCGGCGAGCGGGCGCGGCTCACACTCGCGATCATGGTCGCGCGGCGCCCCAACCTGCTGCTGCTCGATGAGCCCACCAATCATCTCGATTTCGAGATGCGTAACGCATTGTTGCTCGCGCTGCAGGACTACGCTGGCGCCGTGCTGATCGTGTCACACGACCGGGGCCTGCTGCGTGGCGCCTGCGACCGCTTCATGGTGGTCGCGGGCGGCTCGGTGCGCCCGTTCGACGGCGACCTCGAAGACTATGCCGCCTGGCTCGCCAAGGGAGCGCCCACCGGCGACGGCAAAGCGTCGGGCCGCGCCGGCGACAGTCGCGACGGCGCCGAGCGCACAGCGCAGCCCCAGCGCCGCGACCGTGACACGCGCCGGCGCGAAGCCGCGGCGCGCAACCGGCTCTCGCCGCTGCGCATCGAACTGCGCAGCATCGAAGACGAGCTGGCGCAGCTCGCGACCCAGCGCGCGGCGCTCGAACGCGAACTCGCCGACGACCCGACGAAATACGCGCTCGCGACCGACTACGAGCGCCTCGCCGCGCGCACCACCAGCCTCGAAGAGCGCTGGCTCGAACTGAGCGAAGAGATCGATGCCGCCCAGCGCGCGTAAGCGCTGGCTGCGCTGGACCGGCGGCGCGCTGCTCGCCGTCTGGCTCGGCGTCATGGCCTGGAACACCTGGAAGCCGCTGCCCGAAGGCGTCACCGTGGAAAGCGGCTGGAGCCCACTGCAGGAGGGCGACGTGCAATTCCTGCGTGACATCACCGCGGCCGACGCCTACGGCCACCCGATCGTCGATCAGCAGATCTTCGAGGCCGTCTTCGAACTGATCGCCGAGGCGCGGCACTTCATCCTGATCGACATGTTCCTGTTCAACGCGCATCGCGGCGCCGATGTCGCCGCGCCCGTTCACCGTACGCTCGCCGCCGAACTCACGAACGCCCTGCTCGAACGCCGCCGCGCCGACCCCGGACTGCGGATCGTGTTCATCACCGACCCGATCAACGACGTCTACGGTGGCGCGCCCTCGCCCGAACTGCAGACGCTGCGCGACGCCGGCGTCGAAGTGGTCGTGACCGACCTCGACCGACTGCGCGACTCGAACCCGCTGTACTCCGCCTTCTGGCGCATCGCCCTGCGCTGGTGGGCGCGCGGGCAACCCGGCACCTGGCCCGACCCCTTCGATGCCCAGGGACCGGGTGTATCGATGGGCGCCTGGGCGCGGCTCGTGAACTTCAAGGCCAACCATCGCAAAGTGCTGATCGTCGGACGCGAAGACGGCACGCTCGCCGGAATCGTCACCTCCGCGAACGCGCACGACGCGAGCAGCAGCCACTCGAACGTCGCGCTGCGCATCAGCGGCCCGGTACTCGAACCGCTCATCGCCAGTGAACTCGCGATCGCGCGCTACTCGGGCTGGGAGGGCGACCCGCTCCCGGTCCCGGGGACCGCGCCGACGGCCGCAACGGAGACTGCTTCGGCGACCCCGTCGAGCCCTTCCCTGCCGGGCCGCGCGCGCATGCTCACCGAATCGGCGATCGCCGACGCCGTCGTCGCGCGCCTGCAGACCTGCGTGGCGGGAGACGCGATCGACGTCGCGATGTTCTACCTCTCGGACCGCAGGGTACTCGGCGCGCTGCGCGATGCAGCCACGCGCGGCGCGGCCGTGCGCGTGCTGCTCGATCCGAACAAGGACGCCTTCGGCCGCCAGAAGAACGGCATCCCGAACCGCCCGGTGGCCACCGAACTCGTCGCGGCGACCGACGGCGCGATACGCCTGCGCTGGTATCGCACCCACGGCGAGCAGTTCCACGTGAAATTGCTCGCGATCCGCGGGCGCGACGACTTCTGGCTGACGCTCGGCTCGGCGAACTTCACCCGCCGCAACGTGCGCGACTACAACCTCGAAGCGAACATCGCCATCGAGCTGCCGCGCGACTCCGCGCTCGAGCTCGCGGTGCTCGAATGGTTCGACGGACTCTGGATGAACCGCGCCCCGGCCGGCGTCGAGTACACCGCCGAATACGGCACCTACGCCGACCCGCGCCAGATCCGCTACTGGGGCTATCGGGTGATGGAGGCGACGGGGTTGTCGACGTTTTGAGAGCGCTTCCTGGCGCTCGCCGATCATTCAGGTCCTGGAGCGACTTCGGCGGGGGCGGGAATAGGCCGCAGGCGCCGGCTCTTTGATCAACAGCCCTGCCGGAACTTCCAACCGCTCGTAGAGGGATCGAATCATGGGCAAGGTCAGCGGACGCTTGCGCGCGAGGACTTCCGATGCCCGGTTCTTGCCGCCGAGTATCACCGCGAGATCCTTCTGTCGAAGCCCCTGCTGCTCCATGCGAAAGAGAATCGCGTCGACCGGATCCGGCTTCTCGAAGGGAAACCGCGTCTTCTCGTAATCCTCCACGAGCTTCGCCAGCAGCTCGAGGCGGATGCCTTTCTTCGACTCCGGGTCCGGATCTCCGGCGGCGAGCGCTTCTACTTCCGAGAGGAAGCGACGGTACTGCTTGTCTGTTTTGATGATTCTGGGTTCCACGCCGGTGCTCCTTACTCTCACGGTTTCGCATTGCGCCGGTCATATGCAGCGTGCGTACCGATCCAATTCACGACAACCACGCCAGCCCGATAGGCCACTTGCACCTCGAGCCGGTACGCATTCCCCTTCACATTGAAGATGACTGTGTTGCTTCCGACAAAGCTTGCGCTCGAATAGCGATCTTTGATGGTCTGCGGCGTGTCCCACGAACCAGACTCCGTTTCGGCGAGCCAGGCCACGACCCAATTGCGCGCATCCGCATGTCTCAAGCAGAACCGGGCAAGAGTCTTACGCCCGACCACGCGCATGGAGGCTGTCCGATCTCAAAGTTACCGGGAACTCTGTCAGGTAAGTTCCCATAGTGGGAACCTGGTGTCAAACTTCAAAGGTGGGGTCTTCGTCACCGATGGGACATCGCGACTCAACAGCGGGGGGAGATCGAGCGCATAGATGACGGCCGCTACGATCACCTGCCGTGGCCTCGCTACGCCCGGTCAGACCCGCCTATATCAACCAGAACCGCTCCGGCGCCACCGCCAGCCATGCGCAACACGTTCTCACGATGAAACTCCAGGTATTGCTGCTGGCCCTGTGAGAACGCGCCTACGTTCAAGTTGGCTTGCGGGTTCAAGCCCATTCGCTTGAGCGACACCGGGTCCGCTACAGGCGACACAATAAGCTGGCCAGAGTTTTCAAACGAGATGAATCCCTTGTCGAACAGATGATCAATCGTTGGCGTCAAAAGCAAACCGTTCTCGCCATCAAGCCGCTGTTCGTTGCTACTGTCGCGCCAAGGCTGAATGTGGCTGGCAATCAGATGCTCCAGGCGCTCCACCCGTGTGACGCGACAGGCACGCTCGATCGACCGCACGTTCTCCCTGAATAGCCCCTGGCCGCGGCGCGCTTGCACGAGCGCTGTTCTCTCGGTCTCCGGAATTTCGGCACTCGCGGCAATCTCGACCTCGAGGCGTCGCTCCCACTCTTCGATGTCGCGCTCAGGTGCCGGGGAATCGCGCTCGACTTCACTCACTTGGCGCCCGGTGTCGGCCACCTGATACGCCTCGGAACCAATCAGGCCGAAAAGCGTCGACGCAAACCCTTGGTTGATCTCAGTCAGGTAGACGGCTTGAAGACCATTTCCGTCTGATCTCAAAGGCGCATACCTTTCCGCCAAATACGGTCGCAATCTTGCTATGTGATCCCTTGGACAGATCGAGCTCGAAAGTCGTTGCCAATGTACACCGACCCGCCAGCCTATCTGGCTCCAGTTCGTACCCGCGTTACCGAACTCTTCGGGTTTCGGACTCTCCCGGCAGTAGCCGCTGACTATGCCGAGCGCTGAAATTCGCGTGTCATAAAATGAAAAGACGATGTCGCCAGGCGCGACCTCGCGCATGAACTCGTAGAACGGATTGCGGCGGCCATTCTTGCTACGCTTGGGCGACCAGAGATACGCCCTTTCTGAGTGAGCGCGGCGGATTGACTTCGACCGCGCTAGTCAAGCGCGCCACTTCCCACCCATCTGGGATCTCACCGACGTCGGAGTCGACAAGGCGGGCGGGGAAGAGGTCGGCGAGGGGCTTGGGGAGGCCTGTGTCGCGGCCTTCGGCTTTGGCGCGGACGGGGTGGTAGTCCACGAACCACGACTTGAAGAGCGCGCGAGCCATCGCCTCCAGTGTCTCGCCCATCCGCCGGTTCAGCTCGATCTTGTCGTCGAGCGTGCCGAGGATGTGGGCAATGGCGCGTTGTTCGGAAAGCGGTGGAACGGACAGTGGAAACGACCGGATGATCCCCTCGTTGAGGTTCGGCATCGTTGCGCCGATCGCATGGAATTTGAACCACTGAACCGAGGATGGATCCGCGAGAACGTGCGAGAGGTAGGCGGGGTCAATCGCGTCGCTGTCGCGGGCGACTCGCAGGCGTATCGCTCCTGTGCCGCAAATGAACCCGTCTTCGGCTTTGCGAACGCAACCGATGTGCCCGGCGGCTTGCACTCCGCGCCGAGCGAAAAGAATGTCGCCCGGTCGGAGCCGATGCCGCTCGAGTTCCTTCGCTTTGGTCTGCGTGATCTTCGGGAGAACCGAATGATCAATCTGTCTAGCTCGAATAGCTTCGGTCGGTACTACAGGGACACCGTCGTCCACGTAGTCGTACGCGTGGAGCTGAGTGCCAAACGGTCCTGTCTGCAGTTCAGCATCTCCGGCGTCGCACAGTGCGCCGATCGAAGCCTTCCTCCAATCATCCGCCATACCCAAGCTCCCTCAGGTTGGCGGCAATTGCAGCATCAAGCTTTGCGGCCTCGGCCTGCTGTTCGCGCAGCGTCGCGGTGAGCCGCCGCATCTTCTCGTCGAACGGCTCGCCGTCGTCCTCTTGTGCCTCGGCGCCGACGTAGCGGCCAGGCGTGAGCAAATGGCCGTGCTTGCGCACGTCGTCCAGTGGCGCGCTCTTGCAGAAGCCGGGCACGTCGGCATACTCACCCGCCCCTGTCTCTCCGCGCCAGGCGTGGTAGGTATCGGCGATGCGGGCGATGTCCTCGTCGGCAAGCTCGCGGTGGGTGCGATCCACTAGGCGCCCGAGCTTGCGCGCGTCGACGAAGAGCATCTGGCCGCGGCGGTCCCGAAACTTGCCGTTCTTGCGGTCGCGTGCAAGGAACCACAGGCACGCGGGGATAGGCGTCGAGTAGAAGAGCTGGCCCGGCAGCGCGACCATGCAGTCCACGAGGTCGGCCTCAATCAGATTCTTTCGGATTTCGCCCTCGCCGGACTGATTGGACGACATCGAGCCGTTGGCCAGCACGAAGCCGGCCACGCCCGTGGGCGCAAGGTGGTGCACGATGTGCTGCACCCAGGCGAAATTGGCGTTGCCCACCGGCGGCACGCCGTATTGCCAGCGCTTGTCGTCGCGCAGGCGCTCGCCGCCCCAGTCGGAGATGTTGAAGGGCGGGTTGGCGAGAATGAAGTCAGCCTTCAGGTCCGGGTGGCGGTCGTTGTGGAAGGTGTCGCCCTGGGCGATCTGGCCGCTGTCGATGCCGCGGATGGCGAGATTCATGCGCGCCAGGCGCCAAGTGGTGTAGTTCGACTCTTGGCCGTAAATTGAGATGTCGGCCTTGGCCTTGGAGCCGGTGTTTCCGCCGTGGCCGTTGCCCTTGGCATGCGCACGGATGAACTCCACCGACTGGACGAACATGCCCGAGGAGCCGCAGCAAGGGTCGTACACCCGGCCGCGGTAGGGCTCGAGCATCTCGACCAGCAGCTTGACCACGCAGCGCGGCGTGTAGAACTCGCCGCCCTTCTTGCCCTCGGCGCTGGCGAATTGAGAGAGGAAGTACTCGTAGACGCGGCCGAGCACATCTTTGGCGCGGCTGGCCTGGTCGCCCACCTTGATGTTGCTAATCATGTCGATCAACTGGCCCAGGCGCTGCTTGTCGAGCGCGGGGCGGGCGTAGTCCTTGGGCAGCACGCCCTTGAGCGCCGGGTTGTCGCGCTCGATGCCGGCCATAGCATCGTCGACGAGCTGCCCGATCGTGCTCTGGCGAGCCTGTGCCTTCAGGTGGGCCCAGCGCGCCTCGGGCGGCACCCAGAAGATGCTGCGGGCACGGTACTCGTCGGGGTCTTCGGGATCGGCGCCTTGGGCCTTCTCCGCCAGCAGCGCGGCGTGCTTTTCCTCAAACGCATCGGAGATGTACTTCAGAAACAGCAGCCCGAGGCAAACGTGCTTGTATTCGGCGGCGTCCATCGAGCCGCGCAGGGCGTCGGCCATCTGCCAGAGCTGGGCTTTGTATCCGAGGGGTGCGGTGGTGGAGGTAATTTTCTTGCGTGATTTGGCCATTCAACTGCCTGTGTCGGCGCCTAAGCTCCCCGATAGAGTGCCCTTGTGATTCTAGGGATGAGGGCATTCTTGACTGTGCGCGAGTTCGCCTATTGGATCAAGGGGTTGTACCGATTGTGACATGTCCGGCAGCATGATTCCGGAATGAGCAGTTATATGAAAGTGTGACTACTTTTCTCACTTCCCCCGGGGGTAGCGGCACTGGTGCCACGCCGGGCGAGCGCCGCTTCGCCGAGCGCCTCGGCGCGCTGCTCGAGGACGACTACCTTTGCTGGTACGACGTTCCTGTCGGGCCGCGGCACCAGCATCCGGACTTCCTGCTCCTCCACCCCGGCCGCGGTTTGCTGGTCCTGGAGGTGAAGGACTGGAAACTGGACAACATCCATGAGCTGACCACCCAGAGCGTGACGCTCAATCTGGGCTCGGGGCTGAAGACCAAGGCCAATCCGCTGGAACAGGCGCGGCATTACGCTCATGCCGTCGTGAAAGTTCTGGAGCGGGATCCCCGGCTGCTGGTTCCACCCGGCGAGAAATACGAGGGTCATCTGCGCTTTCCCTACGGCTACGGCGTGGTGCTCACGAACATCACCCGCCTGCAGTTCGAGCGCTCCGGCATGGCCGAGACGATTCCGCCGCACAGGGTCATCTGCCGCGATGAAATGACCGAGTCGGCCGATGCCGAGACATTCCAGAAGCGGCTGTGGGATATGTTCTCCGTCCGCTTCCAGAGCCAGCTCACCCTTCCGGAGGTCGAGCGGATCCGCTGGCTGCTGTTTCCGGAGATTCGCATTCACCAGCAAGGCCTGCCCATCGAGGCCCAGGCCGACGACGCACGTGCGCCCGATTCGCTGCAGGTGATGGACCTCGCGCAGGAGGCCATCGCACGCGGGCTCGGCGACGGACATCGCGTCATTCACGGTGTGGCCGGATCCGGAAAGACCCTGATTCTGGCCTATCGCTGCCAGTACCTTGCGGCCACGCTCGCCAGGCCCATCCTCGTGCTGGTCTATAACAAGGCGCTCGCGGCCTGGCTGCAGCACCAGATGGCACTGCGCGGACTGTCCGACCGGGTCACGGTGCGAAACTTCCATGGCTGGTGCCACGACATGCTGCGGCTGTATCACGTGCCGAAGCCAGCCGATGGCACGGACTTCTATCCCGCGCTCGTGAACGCAGTGATCCGGGCAGTCGATCGCGGTCAGATACCGCGCGCCCAGTACGGTGCTTTGCTGATCGACGAGGGTCACGACTTCGAACCCGACTGGCTGCGCCTCGCCGTGCAGATGCTCGACCCGGAGAGCAACCAGCTGCTGTTGCTCTACGACGATGCGCAATCGATCTACGGCGCGAAGCGAAAAGGCTTCACTTT
>Ga0116142_10000761_pt1 | contig 41263 bp, 31 predicted proteins | sample AD_UKC033_MetaG_FD_89785 | JGI IMG/M metagenome (GOLD analysis project Ga0116142, IMG submission 89785) | Active sludge microbial communities of municipal wastewater-treating anaerobic digesters from USA - AD_UKC033_MetaG | ecosystem: Engineered > Bioreactor > Anaerobic > Digestate | place: USA... | reverse complement strand
CTTTATTTTGGTCGTTGTTGTTAAAAAAACAAACTCCCATTTTATAATATACCTCGGGTAAACGGATATATATCAAGTGCCATTGAGTAATCATCTGAAGCAAATTTCCACGACTCAAGTATAAAATAAATATCAGCTCTCAAGATAAAGTACTCTTTTACAGATGTGTTTGTTTCAATTAGCTTGTTTAATTCTATCAAAGCATTGCGGTAATCTTTATTATCACTTAGAATTTGAACTTTTTGATATATTGCAGCTTCTTCATAAGGAAAACAAATAAGATATTGATTTATATACTTTAATGCTTCGTCAGTATTGCCATTAAGTCTGCATATTTCTGCCATATTAAATAAATTCACAGGATTATGTGAATCGTATTTCAATAATTGCATATTTGTTTCCTTGGCTTTTTGATAATTTTTGTTTTGCATTTCAATACTGTACTTTAATGCAAGTGCTTCATTGCTTTTTGGATTTTGCTGTATGGCTAATTCAATATTAACATAAGCAGCATTTATATTTTCGGTTGTATAATAAGCACTTGAAAGTAAAGTATATTTTAAATAGTTCAAAGAACCAAATTCTTCGTTCTGTAACAAAATTATTGCATCATTTGCATTCCCGCTATTTATCAGATATGAAGCTTCCGATAATTTTTCATATTTTGCAGAATACCTTTTCTCACCCCAAAAATCTCTCCACTCACTTGTGCGGGAAATGTTCTCAAATGCAGGGTTTTTAATTATTTCCGTATATGATTTGGGGTTCTTAAATTCGAAATGTTTTTCAAGCCAGGATGTTGATTCGTCTGCAAAGCCCATCTGTGCATACAATACAGCTATTGAATAATACGCCTCTGAAGGTATTTTATCAACAACAGACTTATATAAAGCAAGAGCCTCTGCAAAATTATTATTATTTAAGAAAATTTCTGCTTTCATCATAACACAGTACGGGTCTTCCTGACATAAGTCTAGTTGAATAATTGCAGAATCAAAATTTTCTTTATCAGCATAATACAAAGCCTTAAAATAATCAAGAGGGGTTGTGAAATTCTGCGAATATCCTATCAGAGGAAGAATAATAACAAGAGCAATATGTAATAATCTCTTTTTCATTCCTGGTTTGGGCTAAAAGCTTTTGCATTAAATACGTGTATAAATCCTGTTAAATGCCTTACTTCAACTCCTGTAATTCTTCGTTCATATACATCACAGATATAATAATATACCCCATCACTGACCACCTTGCCATTTCGGTAATTAGTACCATTCCATAAAATATCCGGATCATCGGTCTGGTACATTAGCTGTCCCCAGCGATTAAAAATCTGAATATCAATTTTTTCTACAAAATAATAAGGTTCCAGAGGTCTGAAATAATCGTTGATATTATCTCCATTAGGTGTAAAAACATTAGGCAAATAATAATAAGTGCAATCATCCAGACAAATGATATTCGAAAAAGCACTTTCATTATTAAATGAATCAATAGCGGTAATATAATAGCATCCTGCCATTCCTGAAATGGGATAATGTTTATACTCAAAAATATACGGGTTAAGGGACGCAATTTGCTCGTATTCTCCATCAAGGAATTCTGTATAATATAATTTGTAGTTTAATACATCATTATAACAAGTGTCAGGATATACCCATGAAAGGTAATTGTAAACAGAATCACAAAAACTTTGAGCAGAAAGAATTGGTGGACATGGGGCTGTTGTGTCAATAGCTTCAGCACAGTTAATTTGTGATAAATTAATTATTGGGTCAATAATACCTTCAGTTGAATATGACCCTGTTGATCGCACATAATAGCAATACTCTTTTCCATTTATAAGCCCAAGGTCAATATATGAATCAATATTACTAGAAGCTATAGAATCAAAATTTGCTGTTTCATCCGAATATCTATAAATGCTGTATTCATTATTTACCCAGGGAACATTTTTATTAAAATTTAATTTCAATGCATTTTCCATCTGGTTAAAATCCAAAAATATAGATGAGGCAATGTGTGGTGAACCAATTAAAAATCTATTGCCGGGCTCATTATTATAAAATTCAACTTTGTATGAAAAAGGCTTTTCTTTGGTATTTAGTCCTATGTCTGTAAAAATAGTGTCATTAATATCGTCAAATGTTTCTATTTCGACCAGATCAGCACCAAAATATCCTTCGGAGCGATACAGAACATATTGGTAAGGACCCGGAGCTGTTCCTATGTCAATTTGTGTTGGTTTTGACCATGCGATATAAATTTCTCCTTCAGAGACATCAGTACTTAACACACTAACATTTGTAATTGTTGGAATACCTCTGATAAGAGTTGCACAAACTTCTTCAGAAGCATAACCTTCTGCACCATCAGGGAACACAGCAGTAAGTAAATAACAATATTCGTGTCCCTGCGAAGCTGTGTTATCACTATAAGCAGTTTCGTTTATTCCGTCAATTGATGCAATTTTAACATAACCTGTTTCTATTGGAACGCCAACTTCACAAAAATCAGGGACGAATCCTGAAGGAGAAATACGTCTGTAAATATTATAACCTGTTACGTTTAAGCAATTATTTGTTGTCCAGGTTAGGTCAATGTCTGTGGTAGAAGAGCTTATTTGCATATCTTTAACCGCAGGTCCTACAACAGATATAGAGATGTTTTTTATGTCAACAAGACTTATCGGAGAGCTGTTATCTTCTGCTTTAATGTTTAAGGGATATACTTGTTTTCTAACGTAATCGCAGAAAGTTTGCCAAATAAACTCTCCTTCAGCATATCCGGGTTCTGATATTGTTTGTGTGAAAGATGCTGCAGATTCTGAAATAACGAAAGGTGCTCCGTTTGCACTCAGAGTGATAATATCATTATTTTCATCAGTTGCAGTTATTGTAAGCCTTAACAATGAGTCAGCCTCTATACAGATATCGCTGGCAATAGTAATAACCGGTGGTACATTGTCAGTATCATAAACCTCGATTTGCATATCTCTGATAATTGATCCGATTTTAATTCCGTTTCGCCATTCTTCAATCAACATGGCTATATTGTACACTCCTGGGCTTACGGGGGTATTCCATATCAGATCACCGGTTACTTCATTGATCGTTAGAGAAACAGAGGCTTCAGGTAAAGTATATCCCAAAATTGGGTCTCCGTTTTCGGCACGGCAGGTTGTAAGTTTATAAGATAAACTATCTCCGTCAATATCAAAAGCTCCCGGATTATGAACAAACAATTGCCCGACAGCAGCTTTGTCAACAGGTGGTTGAGTTAAAACAGGAGTCGAATTTGTGCCTATTGTTGAGTTTATAAGCATGGTTGTGGTAATAGAAAAAACAGTATTTACTGAATTCGGGATATTGCTGACTCCAAGGTTTCTGTTTGGGTCCTCAACAACAATAACATATATGCCCGGACCGGGATATGTATGGATACCAACATATTTGTTACGTTTATAATAATCAGGTAGAAAAACCTCTTCGATTCGGGGAAGTACATTGCTTGTGTTGTCACCCCATAAAACTTCCAGCTCTGGACGATCTGCTGTCCAGCCCGGACCTGTTGCTGTATAAGTTATAATTGTTACTTCAAATGTAAGATCTGATATCTGACGATAAGTAATTTCTCCTGCACGATTATGTGTCGCAAATACTTGCATAACACTAGAAAGAAATAATATTGCAAAAAACAGTCTTTTCATCAGACACAAAGTTACGTATTTTTTAGGCTTGCTATGTTAAAAATGCTTGATTAATCAAATTTTATTTAGCTCTTTCATAATCTCATTACCAATTGCACAATCGAGGCACTTATATTTATCACAATAATTTTTTTTCAGATTTAATAAGGCTTGAGATTCGTATGCATTGTCAGGCGTAATATTTAAAGATTTCCAAATCCTTGTTTCTCTATTGTCTTCAGGTTTTATTTTCATCATCCAGTCAATGATTTTATCCGCATTGTTTTTAACTTTATAATTCTGAAAATAATAAAATGCCACAGGAGCAATGGTATTAATTGCAATTGTGTTAAAAGTATTGATACCTAATTTGACATTTGACTTCTTAACTTGTTTACCAAAAACATAATGAGTTTTCCAATAATCTGATACTTCTATTTTAAAATATTTTTCAGAATCTGATAAATTTTCATTCTCAAAAATTGATGAAAATAAAAACCTGAAATTCATCATAAGTGCTGCAAATTGTGCAATTCTGATCTGAGGGAAATTTGACGGTCTTAATTTTGATTTTTTCCAGGTAACAGTCGGAATAGGAGTAAGCCCATGTTTTTTTCTCAAAAAAGAGTATTCTTTCTGCAATTTGATGACATAATCATCGGTAATAGCATCATCCAGCAAGCCGGATTGTCCAAAAAGCAGAGCCTCTGTTTTAAATATATTATCGTAATATTTAGATAATATTGATAATGGTAATGATTTGGCAAGTTGTTCAAAAGGCTCACTGTTGATGCCTGTTCCAAAACTTCTTGCCAGACTTATGTAAAATATTTCTTCAAAGTTCCCCGAGTATTTTTCGTAAAGCTTTGTTATGTAATCTGTTTTGACTTCCAACCGTTCGGTAGCCATACGGTCAAGCCATAGTCTAGTTTTGAAATTACTTGCTAATTCGATGTATTCGTGACAATGCACATGGTTTTCGTTAGTTTTAAACTCGGAATATTTATTAAATAATATATGAGGAAATTTTATTTCCCAGGTGGGGATCTCATATTTTCCGGAAATCAAAACAGGTTTGTCATAGTTATATACAATATGTAAAATAACGTTGTTGTATGACATATCATGTCTGTGATTATGCTTTTCCCAATCTGATGATTTTATATGTATTTCAACATTCCCTGCCCAATCAGTATCTCCAATCTTTATTCTTGCATTAAAAAAGTCGGGACCTGAATCTAAATTGTGCGTCCCGGTATCAATTATCTCAAAATCTTCTCCTGTAATCAATTGTTGATTAGTCTTATCCCAAAGACGGTTCTTATAAATAAAATGTAAAAAATCTTCTTGCATTTATGTAAGCTTTTTGTAAAATTAACAAAATCTACAATGTATTTTTTCATTGTTTATAAAATTTCGTTATTTTTGATTGCATAAAACAATTAAACTAATGAAAAATCATACTTATCTTTTTCTGATCCTTGGAGTACTTTTTGTTGGTTTTGGAATATTTTCTCTATTAGTTTATTTAACAAAAGGAAAAAATAATTATTTTTTGAGGAAAAAACTTGCAATAGGAGCATCTGTGATTTCTCTTACATTTGCGGCAAACGGCTGTAAGCCCGTTGTTACTTGTTATGTGCGGGCAATTGATCCGATGATTTCAAGTCAGGATTCAGTAAATCATGACCAACAAATAGTACTTTTAAAATCGAATAATAAGCTTAGTTTTAATTACACGACTTACAATTACAATTATTTAAAATATAGTCTTGATAATGATAATCAAACGATATCTTCAGGCGATTGTGTGCTGCAAAGTCAGGAAGGTTATAATTATTTATTATTGATAGAATTCCCTCATGTATTAGAGACCGGAATGTATAAACTTGTTATTTATTATTTTGATGAAAAGATTACAGATAAAAATAAAGATTTGGTGTTCTCAAAAAACTATAACATTAAAGTCGTTGAATAATTAAAATAAAAGATGTCAGTATGAAAAATGTACAAATCTTATCATTAACTCTAGTAATTGTTTCTGCAGCTTTTTTGCTGATTTCAGTTTTGGTAGTACTTACCGGTGGTAAAAACAAATATTTAATATCCAAAAAATTACGTTTGGGTGCTATGATTATTGGAATGACATGTTTAGCAAATGGATGCAGACCTTTTGTTACTTGTTATGAGGTCGCAATGGCTCCCGTAATGGTTTGTCAGGATTCTGTAAATAATGATGGTGTGATTGTTGTAAACAAAGATGTTTCTAAAATAAATTTTAATTGCATGTATTTATATTATGAGTTTGTTTCATATAAATTAAGTGTTGAAGATCAGATCGTGTTTACAGGTGATTGTATTAAAACAGACACCGATACATCTCAAAATCTTGAGGCGCCAATTCCACGGCAAATGAATAGTGGTAATTATCTGATGAAGTTTTATTATGTTAAAGCTTCAGAAATAAACGAAAATTCTTCTCCTTTTTCTATTTTCAATATTAAAGTCATTAATTAATAAATATGAAAAATTTAAATATAGTTCCTGTTTCTTTAATTGTCTTGGCAATTGCATTTGTTGTCGTTTCGGTGATGGTATATTTTACACGTGGTAAAAATAAGTACTTTTTGACAAAGAAACTGAAAATAGGAGCAATGATAATTACTTTAACAGCAGTTACAAATGGTTGCAGAGTTCCTGTTGTTACATGTTACAAACCGGCCCCTCCTCCAAGAATAATGTCCTTACAAGCAACAGAATCTTTAGATGAAATTAGAATTAGTAAGGATGAAAAATTGTTAAATTTTGATTTAGAATATATTTATAGTTCAGATGTGTGTTATACGATTTCTCAAAATGAAAAGATTATTAATAAAGGAGATTGTGAGTTTGTGAGCGATGGTGAAACAGATATGGTAATAAATATGAATGAAAATTTACTTCCTGGTAAATATGATTTGAAAATATATCAAATGAAAATATCTGAGCTTGGGAAAAAAGATTATCCTTTAAGTACATTTACAATTGTTGTTACAGAAAGCAAGTGAAATCACGCAGACTGATCAAAGCCGAAGAATTATTTAACAGTATAAGTCATGGAATTGGAGTTTTAATTGCTGTAGCTTGTCTTGTTTTGCTTGTTATTTTTGCCTCAATTGAAGGGAATGTTTGGAAAATTGTAAGTTTTAGCATTTTTGGATCTTCAATGATAGCGTTGTATATTTCTTCTACTTTATATCATAGTACAAAAAATCTGCGAAAGAAGTCAAGACGAAATATTCTGGATCACAGTATGATTTATGTCTTGATAGCCGGAACATACACTCCTGTAACATTGGTTACATTAAGAGGTCCTTTTGGTTGGACAATATTTGGTATTATTTGGGGAATTGCTGTAATTGGAGTTATCTATAAATTATTTTTCTATAATGGAACAAGTCAGGAGAGGAAACTGTCAGCATGGCTTTACGTAGCAATGGGTTGGATAATCATTATTGCAGTAGTTCCATTAATTAAAAATTCATCTGGAGCTACTCTATGGTTTTTGTTAGCAGGTTGTTTAAGTTATTGTGCCGGAGTAGCATTTTACCTCATTAAGAGAATTCCGTTTGGTCATGGGATTTGGCACATATCAATTTTAGGAGGTACAATTTGTCATTTCTTCGCTTTCCTTTTTATGATATAAAAAAAATGCCCTGATTAGAGGGCATTTTAATGAATAGTTTTTAAATACTACCAAACATTGTAAGTAAGGTCTTGGAAAGTAACTTCGCCTTCTTGAGTTGTTGTAGTAATAGCATTACCCCAGAAAGTTTTTTCCTTAAATGAGTCATCAGCTTGCATTTGATTTGCTTTGAAATCAACCGGAACAATGTCAACCGGAACAGCCTGGAATTTAACAGTTGGTAATTCAATAGAATATGCACCATCTATAACAGTGGTTTCATACTGTAAAACCTGATATGTATATCCAGCAATAGGATTTTGAACTAAATCTCTTGAGTCAATACGGAAAATGATTTTTGTTCCGTTTGGAACATTTTCATTTCCAGCTTCACCTAGATCCAAATCCCCTTTAACAGTACCGGATACAGTTACCATTTTTAATGGTTCCGGAACATATTCATCTTCTTTACAACCTGTAAATACTAACAACATGCCTAAAGTGGCGATTAACAATATTGAAAAAATATTTTTCATGGTACTAAATTTTTTAATTATTACTAAATTTATTAACTACTAAAAATGAAACATTATAAAACATGAAGCAGAAGTGAAGTTGTCAACACCTATAAAAGAGTCATTAGCAACTTTTGTAGTTTCAACTTCAATATCTGTACCGGTCCAACGCTCAACAGTCTGATAACCACCATCCTGCATAAACATTATGCCCAATCCCATTTCTCCACCAATCGAAATTTTAGGAGCAAAGAAATACTCAACACCAATAACACCGCGGGCAGTAACACCAAATGCGTTGTTGTTGTATTGTTCTAGAATCCTTTCGCCACCGCTAACTTCAGCGCCTGCAGCAAAATCCCACCATGTAGGAGATGAAAATTGTGTAGTGATTGGATTTCCATAGGTGTATGAGTCTTTCCAACTATTATAGTTGATAAAAGCACCACCACCAAAATAACCTTGCACTCTCCCTTTTCCACGGTACATTAAGTAATCACCACCAATTCCGATGTTTGTAGAATTGAAAGTGTTTACATCAGTAACCTGAACTAGTGGATCCGGAATGTCCTGATCTTGGGTAACAAATTCTCTGTCAATCCAATTCTCATGACCGATTCTTAAAACACCTCTAACTGCAACTTTATCTTCAAGATAGTACTTTACATAAATGTTGTTGGCATTGTAAAGACCATTGATAAAGCCGAAATTAGCGTTGTTTCCACCGTTAAATCCGTTGAACAAATCGCCAAAATAGCCAAGTATCGGCATAGCATCGATACCTAAAGCTAGTTCGCCTTGCTCGGGTAAAATTGGTTCCCCACGCTTTGAAAGCATGTCAACCTCTTGTGCAAATAATCCTGCGGACAGAAAAATTGCACAAATCAAAATTGTTAATTGTTTCATAATCGAAAGGCATTAATTAAACATTAATTTATCACTGCAAATATAGTTATTATTTTACAAAAACATGTTTATTGTAGAATTTTTGTAATTGACAAAGGATTTTACTAAGCTTGTCAATATATAAGTATCACTATTTGTACACTTTTTTAACACGTAACAGCATTAACTATTTTGCCATATATAAATTAGTATAAATAAAAAAACTGCTCTAGTTATAGAACAGTTTTAGAATATATGTTTAAAATATACTAACGTTTATGTCTTGGTTCGTCTGATACAGTTAATTTTTTTCTGCCTTTAGCTCTTCTTGATGCTAAAACTTTACGACCTTCAGCTGTTGACATTCTTTCTCTGAAACCGTGTTTGTTCCTTCTTTTTCTGTTCGAAGGTTGAAATGTCCTTTTCATTGTTATTTTATTTTTATGTTATCAATTTGTAAAACGGACTGCAAAAATAGTGTTTTTATTATTTATTCAAAACTTTTATTTCACTTTTTTTATTAATCGGCAAATAAATTATTTTTTTTGTTTCAAAATAGTCAAATTTAAGATAATCTATAATGTTAAATATCTGAATTTTGCTAAATCCTGATATCTCATTCTGAAAATCTCCACCTTTAAGATAAATTATACCATTTGGTTCAAATTCCGGTTTATTTAATAGAATATGTTTGACCATTTTGTAAAATTCGGGGAATGAGGTAACAGCACGACTAATTATAACATTATATTTACAATCTAGAGTCTCGGCTCTTGTGTTGATAGCTTTAATATTGTTTAAGTTTAGTTCTTCGGAAATGTTTTTAACAACAGTTGTTTTTTTTCCGATACTATCTACAAGGTCAAAATTTACATCTGGAAACATAATTGCAAGCGGAATCCCTGGAAATCCTCCTCCTGTTCCAATATCGGCAATAGTTGTTTCTTTTGAAAAGTTGAATACTTTTGCTATTGATAATGAGTGTAAGATGTGATTAATAAAAAGGTTATCAATGTCTTTTCGGCTGATACAGTTAATTCTTTGGTTCCACAATGGAAAAATCTCAGCAAATTTTTTATATTGATCAAGCTGAACATTTGACAGGTCAGGAAAATGTTCAAGTAAAATACTTTTCATGTTTTAATCTTTACTCTTTAGCAAGGGGGCTAACAATTCGCGGGCTCTAAAAAGTTGTGCTTTAACTGTACCAAGAGGGAGTTGCATTGTTTCGGCAATTTCTTCATAAGATAATTCCTGATAATATCTGTAATCAATTAGTCTTGCATATCTGGGTTTAAGAGTCTTTATCATGCTTTTTAACTCTTTAGCTTTTTCTTTTTTAATAACCAACTCTTCTGGGTTTGGACTAAGTGAGGTAAAATTAGCATTATCAGGATCATGAAAGTCTATTCCCGAATCAAATGATTGTGGGCGTATTTTACGTTTTCTTACAAAATCAATACAATTGTTTATAGCTATTCGAAACAACCAAGTGCTGAATGCATATACCGGAGTGTATTGTGATAAATTATTAAATGCTTTACCGAAGGTTTCCATTGTAAGGTCTTCAGCATCATTTTCATTACCGATTTTTTTTAATAGTAAAAAATAAATAGAATCCTGATATCTGTCTAATAATTCAGCATAGGCTTTTTCTTCTCCATTAAGTGCAAATTCAATTATTTCGAGATCTTTTTTAGCTTTAACCGAAAAACCACTACGTTCTACCATTGCTTTTTATTGTGAATCAGTAATCTATAAAATAATAAAAATACATAAAAAACCATTGCAAAGATATCAAAAATAATTATATAAGGGATTGGTATTTCATTATTAATTTTTATTGAAAATAATCTGATTATTATAGTAATGAGAATTAGTCTAATAATTAAGATGCTGAGTAAGGCAAAAAATATGTCTGAATTTATAAATATTAATATTGAAAGAAAAAACAGTATCCTAAAAAACAATTCGCCACCTGAATGGAAAAGTCCTGCGAAATTGTATTTATGTGTAGTATTTAAGTGTCTCGCTTTTTGTTTTATATATTCATAAAAACTTTTTGCAGAATCAGAAATTGTTACCGACTCGGGATGTGTGCATATTGCGGTATTATTCTTAGTACTTGCTTGAGAAATAAACAAATCATCATCTCCTGAAATAATATTTTTATGAGTATTAAAACCATCGTTTCTTTTCCAAAGCTCTTTTGTGTAGGCAAGATTCCGTCCTACACCCATATATGTATTTCCTGTCAATGCTGCAGAAATGTATTGCAAGGCAATTATCATTGTGTCGTAACGAATAAAATAGTTAGAAATATTTCGGTCTTTTTTGTACATGCCTAGACCTAATACTATTTGTTTTTCCTTAGAAAAATTCTGTGACATTAATTCAATCCATTTATTGCTCGCAGGGTAGCAATCTGCATCAATAAATAGCAGTTTTTCGTATTTGCTTGATAGAATCGCTGATGTTAAGGCTGATTTCTTTCCTTGTTTTTCACAGTTGTTAATCAATTTCAAATTACGATGCTCTTTTTGAAAGTTTTTAACGACCTCAATTGTATTATCATCCGAATAGTCATTTGCAATGATTACTTCATATTCTAGATAATCCTGCTCTAAAATCAAAGGCAAGTTTTTTTTAAGGTTCTCGGACTCATTACGTGCAGCGATAATTACTGAAACGGGTTGCGAAGATTTTTTTGTTCGGGACGGATTTAAATCTTTAATTTTAATGACTTTTATAAAAAGAAAACAATAAAAATAGAGCTGACTTAGAAATGTAACTAAAAAGGTAATCAATGCAATTATTTCTATTTTGCTCATTAAATGAAATAGTTTTCTTAACTAATTATTTATAGTTTGACAACATGTTTTAAAAATGTCAGATTTTCTTTTTTGCTTCCTCCCAAATAGTGTTCATTTCGTCCAGACTCATATCCTTAAGGTCTTTTCCTACTGTAATTGTATGCTGTTCGAGATAATTGAATCTTTTAATGAATTTAATATTTGTTTTTTCAAGGGCGTTTTCCGGATTTATACCATATAATCTTGCAGCATTTATGACTGAAAAAAGAAAATCACCAAATTCGGCTTCAATTTTTTCTTCATCGGCAGATTTTACTTCTGCCATCAGCTCTTTATATTCTTCAAGTACCTTATCCCAGACTTGCTCTTTTTCGTCCCAGTCGAAGCCGACACCTCTCGCTTTGTCCTGAATTCGGTGGGCTTTTACCATAGCCGGTAATGAGTTTGGTATGCCTCCTAATACCGTTTTCTTTTTACCTTCTTTTAATTTCAGCCGCTCCCAGTTTTCTTCAACATCTTTTGCTGTATTTACTTTTACATCGCTGAAAATATGGGGATGTCGGTAAATAAGTTTTTCGTTTATAGATTTGATAACATCATAAATGTCAAAAGTTTTATTTTCTTCTCCAATTTTTGCATAAAAGACTATATGTAGTAATATATCTCCTAATTCTTTTTTGATTTCGTTGTCATTAGCGTTTATAACAGCATCAGCAAGTTCATAAACTTCTTCTATTGTTAATGTTCTCAAACTGTCATTCGTCTGTTTGCTATCCCAGGGGCATTTTACTCTCAACTCGTCCATAATGTCGAGTAGTTTTTGAAACTCTGAAAGTCTTTTATCCATAATATAAAAATTAAAAGAGGCATTTTTAATGCCTCTAAATTACTATTAATTATTTAAAAATTATTATTAAACCAAACCTGCAAATCCCATAAATGCTAAAGCAAGTATTCCTGCCACAACAAGAGCAGATGGAACGCCCTTCATACCTTTTGGTAAAGGCAGCTTTTCAAGATGTTCGCGAATGCCTGCAAAAATCACAAGTGCAAGCATAAATCCCAGAGCTGTACCTATTGCAAAAACAACACTATGCATTAAATCGTAGTCTTTCTGAATGACGATAATAGCAACTCCAAGAATTGCACAATTTGTAGTTATTAATGGCAAGAAAACGCCAAGAGCCTGATATAAAGAAGGACTTATTTTTTTCAAAATAATTTCAACCATTTGAACTAATGCTGCAATTACTAATATGTATGCTATTGTTTGCATGAAAACAATATTGAACTTAACAAGTATATAATTCATTATCAGCCAAGTAACAACAGTTGCAAGAGTCATGACGAACAAAACAGCTCCTCCCATCCCAACAGCAGTTTTAACTTTGCCTGAAACTCCAAGAAATGGACAAATTCCAAGGAATTGTGCCAAAACGATATTGTTTACAAATATCGCGGCTATAATTATTATTAAGTAATCCATAATTATTATTATTTAAATTATTTATTTATTTTTTTCATTATTGCAATTAGATAAGCCAAACCGAAAAACGCACCGGGTGCTAAAACAAAAACAAGAATACCATCAGTTTGAATGAATTTAAACCCGAATATTGAATAGCTTCCTAAAATTTCTCTGACACTACCTAGTATAGTTAGTGCAAAGGCGAATCCAAGGCCCATGCCCAATCCGTCTATCATTGATGAGAAAACAGTATTTTTTGAGGCAAATGCTTCTGCTCTTCCCAGTACAATACAGTTTACAACAATAAGAGGAATAAACAACCCTAAAGATTCATACAATGCCGGAACGTATGCAGCCATAACTAAGTCTATTATTGTTACAAAAGAAGCAATAATAACGATGAATGATGGAATACGAACTTTGTCAGGTATAAGTTTTTTTATTAACGAAATCACAACGTTGGAACCAACAAGAACAAATGTTGTTGCTAGTCCCATACCTAAACCATTAATAGCCGAAGTTGTAACACCTAATGTAGGACACAAGCCTAAGAGGAGTATGAAAACAGGATTTTCTTTTAAAAATCCTTTTGTAAAGTTTTTAAAATTATTCATTATTCGTTTCCTCCTTCTTTTGGTTCAACATTATTTTCTGTTAAAGTCTTAATATAGGTATTAAATGCTCTTTGTATAGCATCACAATATGCTCTGCTTGTTATTGTGGCAGCAGTGATAGCATCTACCTGACCGCCGTCCTTTTTAACTTTTAGTTCAGAGTTTTTCATTGAAGAAATATCCATACCTTTGAATTGTTCGTTCCAACTGCTAACTGATTTTCCTGATTTATCCCCAAGTCCAGGGGTTTCTTTATGTTCCAGGACATTAGAGTCAATGATTTTACCTTCTTTGTCGAATCCAACCATAACAGTTATCACACCGCCAAAACCATTATTCGAAAATGTTTTTACCGCAGTTCCAATTAAATCATCACCGTTTTTAACATAGTAAAAAACCAAATTTCCCGAGCCGTCAGCGGCTGGAATTTCTTTTTCTTCAATTTGAGCCTTATCTGCTCCCGGAACCACAACATTAATAGCTGTTTTAAGTTTTTCGTCTTTGGCTTTTTGTATAGGGTCTTTGGTTACATTATATACCGAAGCCAAACCTGCTGCTGCTATTGCTGTAATAACAAACAGCGTAAGTGTCATATTTAAAAATGTAGATTCTTTTTTAGCCATAGTTGTTATTTTTTAATTTTTTCACCAAAACGTTCAGGTTTAAATCCTTTGTTAATTAATGGTACAAATGCATTCATAATTAGTATGGCAAAAGACATACCTTCTGGGTAAGCTCCCCAAACCCTTATTAATACTGTTATAACACCAATTCCGACACCAAAAACCAGCATTCCTTTATGCGTCATTGGTGAAGTTACCATATCTGTTGCCATAAAAATTGCTCCCAGAAGCATGCCACCGGTTAAAATATGAAATAGAGGATTGGCAAATTTATCAGGATCGATTCCATACAGAATTCCTGTAAAAATTGCAACTGTACCTATAATAGAAACAGGAATATGCCACGAAATTATTTTACGGAAAAGCATAAATAACCCGCCTAAAATTAATGCAGCAGCAGAAATCTCGCCCAGAGAACCTCCCATCTGACCAATAAACATATCGGTGTAGGAGTGAGGCATATTATTCATTATAGATGAGAATGTTTCACCATTTTTTAATCCTTCTTTTACTATTGCTAAAGGGGTTGCCCCAGTTGTTGCATCAGTCATTGCGAAATTAAGCACACTTACTTTCGGCCAAGATGTCATCTGAACAGGGAACGAAATCAGGAGAAAAACACGACCTACTAATGCCGGATTAAATGGATTATTTCCTAGTCCGCCGAAAGTCATTTTTGCTATCCCTATTGCTACCAGAGATCCAATAACAATTATCCACCAAGGTAAATTTGATGGAACGTTAAATGCCAACAACATACCTGTTACAATTGCTGATCCGTCAACAATAGTTGTTTTCCCTTTAAGTAAAAACTTTTGAATCAGCCACTCGAAAAATATACATGAAGCTATTGCAATGAGATTTACTCTTATGGCATCTAATCCAAAATAATATACTGATACCAATAAAGCGGGAATCATAGCAAGCACAACTCCAAACATGATTTTTTTAACGGAATCTTTTCCGTGATCATGTGGAGACATTGATACTGTTAATCTGTTTATAGCCATTGTTTTATGATTTTTTTGCTCTTAATATTTTATTTAAATTTGCTTTACCCAATCTTATATAGTCAAGTAGCGGAACACCAGCAGGGCATACATACACACACGAACCGCATTCCATACAGTCAAGAGCACGTTCTGCCTGAAGTTCTTCATACATTTTTACAGCTGCCATGTTCTTTATTAGATATGGTTCTAAACCCATAGGGCAGACGCCAACACATCTTCCACAACGGATACAATTATAAGTTTCTGCTCTTTCAGCAATTTGTTCAGGGAAAATCAGGACTCCTGAAGTTCCTTTTGTAACCGGAATTTTATCAGAGCTTACTGCTTTTCCCATCATCGGACCTCCACTAACAATCTTGCCGGTATCTTCGGGCATTCCGCCGGCTGCTTCAATAAGCATATTGATAGGTGTTCCTATTCTTGATAAAATATTTGAAGGTTTTTTTACAGATTTTCCTGTTACGGTAACTACTCTTTCAAATAATGGTTTGTTTTTAATAACTGCTTCATAAACAGCAAAAGCAGTTCCTACATTTTGGACAACACAGCCTACTTCAATCGGCAGAGCCCCTGACGGAACTTCACGATTTGTTATAGATTTAATTAACTGTTTTTCACCGCCTTGAGGATATTTTACTTTTAATGCGTTGACTTCTATATGTTCGAATTTTTTTGATAATTCTGTCATGTGCTTTATTGCATCCGGCTTATTGTTTTCAATTCCAACAATAACTTTTTCGGCACCAACTGCTTTTTGAATTAATTTACAGCCAATTAGAATTTCTTCGCCTTTTTCCATCATTAATTGATGGTCGGCAGTAAGATATGGCTCACATTCAACAGCATTAATTATTAGATATTTACATGTTTTTCCTGCAGGAACGGAGAGTTTAACGTGAGTTGGAAATGTAGCTCCTCCCAAACCTACTATACCGTTTCCGGCTACTTTTGCTCTTATTTCTTCTGCAGAAATATCTGTATTGTTTATAATCTCTGCTGAACGATCTATTGTTTCCAGCCATTCGTCACCTTCAACATCAATAACTATACAGGTTTGTTTATATCCTGAAGTATCAAGAATTTTGTCAATCTTTAACACTTTTCCTGATACAGAAGAATGGATGTTTGCTGAAACAAAACCTGTACTTTTAGCAATAAGCTGACCTGTCTTAACTACATCACCTTTGGCAACTACAGGTTCTGCAGGAGCACCAAGATGTTGCGCAACAGGAATGTACACTTGTTTAGGAAGTTCAATAGTTTCTATAGGTTTACCTGCGGAAAACTTGTTTTCTCCGGGATGAACTCCTCCTTTTGGAAATGTTTTTAACACTGTATTATCTCCTATAATTAATTATTATTTTTCAATTTCAGTAGTCTCAGATGCTTTCTCAACCACAGCTTCTTTGCGTGGCGGGAAATTTAATTCCAGAATTGCTCCAGTAGGACATTCTGCAACACATTTCCTGCATAATTTACATTTTTCAAAATCAATGTATGCTAGAAAATTTTCAATTGTAATTGCGTCATAAGCACATACTTTCGCACATTTACCACACCCTATACATGCTGCATCACAAGCCCTTTTAGCATCGGCACCTTTATCTTTATTAATGCACGAAACATATATTCTACGGCTCTTTTTACCTTTGTTTCTTAATTCAATTATTGATTTTGGACATGCTTTTACACAGGCACCACATGCAGTACATTTATCTTCATCAACAATTGGCAATCCGGATTCCTCATCCATATGTATAGCATCAAAAGTACATGCCGCAACACAATCACCAAGCCCTAGACAGCCGTATTGACAATCTGTGTCACCACCGTAGAGAGCACTAGAAACAGCACAAGAAACAGGACCGTCATATTTTGTTGTTTTTTTACGTTTTTCCGGAGTCCCGTTGCATCTTATTACTGCAATCTGGGGTTCTTTTTCGGTAGCGGTTTGACCTAGTGCATTTGCAACATTTTTCATAGCTTCGTTACCCCCTGCAGGACAAAACATACCATCAAGTGTTTCGGCTTTTACACATGCTTCTGCAAATCCACGGCACCCGGGGTATCCGCATCCACCACAATTTGCTCCCGGCAAGCAGGCTTCTACCTCATCAATACGTGGGTCTTCTACTACTTTAAATTTTTGTGCAACAAAGTATAAAATGACTGCCAACACTACTCCTAACAAACTTAAGGAAATTAACGTATTCAGAATTATTTCCATAATTAAACAATTAAATTTTCTCTAAATTAAATTTAAAATCTCTTTTTATTTTATTTTTCCCAAAATACAATGCTAAATAATACGGGAAAAGCATTCCTAATGATAGTATTCCTGATAATCCTTCGCTTAAACCTAATAAGATGAAAACGATTAAAGATATTATCAAAACAAAGAAAGGTAAAATGTATCCAAGCATTAACGCTCTTGTGCCTAGTGATTCGCGCATGATAACATTTACATCTTCGCCTATTTGCCATACTCCGTTTGGATTTGTAATTTCTACTGTTTTGTGTGTGCTGTCAAGACCACAAATTGATTTTGCATGACATGATGAACAAGCTGACATTACAGTCAATTCAACAAATACCGAATTATCGGAAATTTCAGTTACAATCCCTTTGTGTTCTATTAAAGAATTCTTACCCATTTAAAAATGTACTGAAAAAATCAGTACAAAAGTAAATTTTTTGTGATGTATTAATATGATTAAAGAACATATTATTTAAACAATGGCTTAATTTAGAATAAATATAAATAAAAAACCTCTGAAGTAATTTCAGAGGTTTTAAAATTAAATATAATCAGATTTATAATTTGATAAATTTAGTAGTAAAGATAGATTTTTCAGAAACAGCTTTAGTGTAATATAATCCTGATTTGAGATCTGAAATATTAATACCCTGTAGCTCCCATTCTGTTGTAACAGATGTTAGATGAATATTTTTAACAATTCGCCCCTGTTGATCTAATATTTCGATTGAATAGTTTTCTTCAGGCAAGTTATTAGTGATTAAATAAAGTACATCATTAGCAGGATTTGGAAAAGCTTTAATATATGAATATGATTTATGATTTGAGATTCCTGAAACTTCTTCTATAACAAAAACATGAGGGTCTGCACTACCTATAAAGGGATGAGTTTCTGTTTTCGGTCTGTCATCAATTGCTTGAATATAATATTCAATTTTATCTCCTGGGTTAAAGCTGTCAATGGTAACATTATAAAGGTTTCCACCTGCGTTTGCCATATTTGTTTCAATAAAACTACCTTCATTAACTTTATAGATTAGTTTAACAGAGTTAATGTTGTTAGAATTGTTAAAAGAATAAACATCAGCTTCGAAAACAAATTGAGTTTGGTAGGTTACTGTATCAAAATATGGATAATGGAGTATTCTAAGGGTTTCAAAATCAGGAACTTCGTGAGTACGGCAATGTAATGCATCGGTACTAGCCCAACTGTTGTATGAAATTCCAATGATTTCATAACCGGGCATTGCTTCTTCATAAGCAGCAGCAGCAGCAGCGTTGTAATTCCCTGCAGATCCCGTATTAAAAGCAACGAAAACCTTGTTGTTCATAATTAATGAGTTTGTATAAGCATTGCCATTAACGACCCAATCTGTTCTATAAACATTGTATTTATTGCCATACGAACTTGTTTGATTTGCCCAATAATCTGCCATTGCTTCAAAATCGGCATAACGGTAGTCTGATGACGGGACTCTTGCAACAAGCATTTTGTCAACATCTAAAAATTTACCCCAACAATCAATATGTTCAATGTAATCATCAAGAGGATCCTGAACAAGTTTATATTCTGTTATACCTAAGTAGTTCTCGACAAGACTCGCTACCTGAGCTGGTGATAATCCGGGGTTTTCGTCATAAACCAAATCACAGGAAGCTGCTATTCCCATACCGTCTGTCATATAATTTCCACCGGTGTGTTCCAAATTCATTCCAAAAACCTCTAAATCAAAGTAATCGCCTAAAGTAATTGGCAGGTCATTATCGTTTGGTCGTGGGCGATTATAAGGAAAATTTACTATTCCAACTTCGTTGTTTGTACCATATTCAATAAACCAAGGACTATAGTCTCGTGCCCAATAAGAGTCAAGAGTTTCATTTACATATATTATATTTCCCATATTAACACCGGCAGAATTTAAACTGGAATTTATTGAAGACTGATCGCCAGATTCACATACTATATATACTAAAACATCTTCAGATAGTTCAGAAATCAAAGTAAGTGGAATGCCAAAATATCCGATATGCGATACTATTACACCTTGATTCCTTTCGAACTCTGCGATATTTCTTACTCCTCCTGTTGGCGGAGGAGTCTGTACAAAACTTTTTGAATTATATCCCTTTATATTCAGTTCATCAGAACTTATCATGTGATATTTGCTCTGTAGTTCAGGAGTTAGTAATTCTTGAGAAAAAATAATACTTGATGACAAAATCAAAAATAATAGAATAGCACTTTTTTTCATAAGTAAATCTTTTAAATAATAATAAATAATTGAGAGTATTATTATTTGTTAATAATTAGGTTTTTACAGTAAACTGTATCTTTTGTAGTTAGCTGAATAATGTATAATCCATTAGAATAGTTTTCTGTATTAAGAAGGATAGCGTTTTTACCTTTATAAAGATTTATGTATTCAGGGTATTCAAATACAACTTGTCCGGATATGTTTATTACTTTCACTAAAGCTGTTGTATTTTCAATCAGATTCAAATTTACATTAACATAATCAGAGGCAGGATTTGGATAAATCTCAAGAGAATTTTCCATTACATCGATAGTGGTAGAAATGACAGGAACGGTACTTTGATGAGCGGGCAATATTATATTATCAATCCACGCACATTCATTCCCTGTTGATACATATCCTAAACTGTAAAACATCCACTTTAATTCTCTATTTCCTGCTAATACAGGATATGTTTCATGACTCCAATCTATCTGACCATACCATTTTCCCATTTCTGTTCCGTCAACGGTAAATTGAAGATAATTAATTGTATAACCCCACATTTGATCCTGACAATTAACTTTTTTGAAGAATTCTACATTATCATCAGTTAAGACATTAAGATTAATTGTTAGGGTTGATTCGCCACCAGAGGTTGGAACCAGACCGGATTGTAAAGCGTAATCTCCTTCATAAACCACATCGCTTACAATAGACCATTGATATTCATCTGAGAGTTGCCAAGCATAAGAATACAAAGTTCCCGATTCCCAGTCTTCTATTTGTTGACCAGCAGAGAGGCAAGTATTAAGCGTTGAGCCGTATAAACCTGCAGTAAGATCAAAATCAAAACAAAGAGCTGTACCTGTTGTCACTTCTTCATCAATTGTAACTGTGAATGCAATTTCTATAGGTGAATTTATATCTTGTTCATCAAAAGTTACTGTGTTATTAGATATCGTTACATATTGACTTTCAGAACTAATTATAACATTTCCTGAATTTGACAATGCGTGTCCGTTATTAAGTATTTCCACAACCAGATTTACTGTCTCACCCGGATCTATAGTATAATTACTATTACCCGAATCAGTATCATCAATTTGTATGAAACCAAGTTCAAAATTCGGAGCATTGACTGTGATATTGTAATTAGATTGCCATGTATTTTCATCTGTATCCGTAATTTCAAGATTTAAGGAGATAACTTCCTGATCTTGAATTCCATCAGCAATTTCAATAGTGTAAGCGTCATTGACTGTTACTGTTTCATCAATACCAATATCTCCAAATTCTGCATCATTATCAGTTATTGTAATATTTTGACTTTCACTGCTTAGAGTTGCGTTAACACCGTTTGCAATCTCAACGCCAACATTTTTTAAAGACTGATTTATTTTAATGGTTTCGTTAAAATCAGCAAGACCGTTATTGTTTTCTTCCGAATCATTAATGGCGTATCCTGTAGCAATTACGTAAGGACCATCAGGTACTATTACAAGCACGTCTTCCTGATATGTAACTTTGTTATAAGCTGTAACAGTAACCTTCATTGTGCCGGGAGCGTCAAACGGAGTAAGAGTTACGTTTGCAGAACCTCCGGTTGAATATCCATAACCCATGATTATAGTTTCTTCTCCATCAATTTTTGTTAATGAAACCAATGCATTGTCAGTATTACAGTTAACCATAAAATCTGTTTGTCCGACAGTAATTGTACTTTGATGAGAAATTGTCATTTCTTCGGGAGTTTTAGTACGAACCATTATTGAGGGGTCTCCAAATATTAGCCAGGTATCAGCCATAGATTGACCTTGTCCGCCTTCTTCAATCATTTGGAACATACCGTTAAAAGACAGTCCTCCCATTGTACGTTTGATGTTGTTTTCGTAAGATTCTATCAATATGTCAACCATTTCGTCTTGTGCTGTCATTGGTTCTGCCCAGCTTTGATTTATTGTTGAGCCAAGAAAAGCTATTGCCCCGGTAGGATTGCCACCGTTTGTTGCTCTTAGCCAGGCTTCTGCAAAACATGTGTTGCCGTTAAAATCTCCATTTACACAAGCTACGCTCCATGCAAAAGGTAATTTCTTATCGTTAACGAGAGCATTGACTTGTGTGTTCGAATATGAAGTATTGCCCCACAAAGTCACATCACCATGTCCAATATAATTTATTATTCCAACCCCATTGTTTAAGGCGGTTGAGATTAAAGCATTTGAACCACCATCTTGATTTACATGGGTAACTGTGTATCCATAATTTTCTAAATCTGTTCTGATGTTATTTAAGTGAGTAACATCCGACTCTCCACCATCATGACCTTGTCCTTCTCCTTCGTTTGATGCTGAGCCAAAAGCATTTGCAAGCCATGTATCTGAAGTGCTAATTTCTTTTTCATAATAAATTGTACGAACTACTTGTGTTTCTATGTCAGCGATAGAATTTCCCGAAAATCTTCCGATAAAAACATCAGCATAGCCATCACCACCTGCCAGATATGCATATCCATTATCAGAATCCTGTCCACTTACCGACATTGTCGGAACATCATCTGCATCACCAACCAATAAAATATAGGAGAGTTCTTCGGTATCATAATAGTTCTGAATGAATGCTTTTACCTGTGTTGCAGTAGTTCCAATTTCACTCATAAGAACAAGTTCGGTCTGAATTCCTTTTTCATGTTTCCAGCTAATATAATCCTGAATTGCATCAGCATATTCATCTGCTGTAATAATCAGAATTGTTCCGGGAGTGCCTTCTTCGACAGAAGTGTATTTTGACGATATACTATAATTCAAAAACATTCTATTATAGATTGTGTTGAATTCATCATTTCTTACACTTTTTGTTGTAGCAATTTCATTACTAAACTGGTCTTCTGTAAATTTTATTTTTACAACGATTTCTGTATAAATCTTCAATTCATTGCTGATAGCATTATATACAAAAGGATAAAATGTAATATTGCTCCCACGAATATCTCTGATTATATATGGTTCGTCCATATTACAGTTTCTGTAAGGGAAAAACTCGTTAAGTTGATACTCGTTACCGTACTCATACGGAACTGTATTAGGATCAACATTTCTATATATGGTTCCTTTTGAAGGAGCAATATTTATATCATTGATTGTTATGAAATCTGATGACAAAACGTCATATTTATAACCTCCCTTATCCGGAATTACAATAGCCGTTGTGATAAAAGGCAAATCCGGGGCTCCTTTTTTGTAAATATTCGGACAATCAGGACTATTAACTACAATTTCTGTCCCGTTTGGAGTCTGTACCTCATTAAACTTGTATGAATTGACATTAAGTTTAATTATCATTCCATCGTCTGAATTATCTAGGATTTCAATTGTGGAATTCTCGGAAATTGAGGGATTAATTTTAGTCCAAGTGTTTTGTCCATAGACAAAAACACTCAATAATAACAAAGTTAAAAAAGAGTATAAATTTTTCATAAAACATAATTTAATATAGGACATAGACACCCAATATTTTAATGGGTTGCATTTTTGTGTAAAAATAAAATAAATTGTTTATAAAATACAAACATAAAACAATTTTGAGGAAAGATTGCTGATTTAAAACTACTGTCTATTGAATTTTGAAATAGTTGAGATTATTTACTTAGGATTTTAGGAGTCTATGTAAATATTTTTTATATTTGTACTAGTGAGATATTAGGAAGAATTTCAAAAAATAGTTCTGAATATGAGCAATCGAAATGAGTAAGGTTGTTTTATTATATATAGAAAAGATTGAAAAACTATGTTTAGGACAGTTATTTGTGCTTAATTTATTAAGAATAATTACTTTAGCTATCATTTTATTTTTGCTGTGTTCTAATCATTTGTTGTCACAGGGACAATGTTTAAGTGGTGGATGTACGGGAGGTAATAACTATCCCTCAGGTACATTTACTAATAACACACAGAATTGGAGTACTGTAAGTTCTTTAATATATGCAGGTGAATATGCTGTGTATAACGTCGTTGAAGGGAATACTTATGAGTGGTCATTACTGCCAGAGGATGGGGCGTCATGTAGTTATGATGCTCAATTAACTTTATTAAGCAGTGATGGATCGGTGACTATTTGTTATAGCGATGATTATTCAGGAATACTACCTAAGTTAAGTTGGACAGCAACAACAACGACTACAGTAAGAGTTCTGGTCTCTCAATATTATTGTGCTACAAATAGTGCGGCAACCACTTTGAGATGGAGATGTGCAAGTCCGGTAAATGACAATTGTTCGGGAGCGACACTTTTAACTGTTTATGGAAGTTCTTGTGGTGGGGCAACAAACGGAGATGTAGCTGGAGCAACTGAATCTCTCCCAGGTTGTGTAGGTACTGCGAATGATGATGTTTGGTACAAATTTGTTGCAACATCTGCAAATTTTCATACTATAACAGTTGTTGGATCATCAGGTTTTGATGCAGTTGTTGATGTTCGTTCAGGGGCTTGTGATGGAACCAGTATAGCATGTTCTGACATATCGGGAGAAGGAGGAGCAGAATCAGTAAATCTGACAGGGTTGACTTCAGGGAATACGTACTATGTAAGAGTTTATGATTATTGGTCGGGGGTTCCCGAAACAACAACTTTTACTATTTGCATTACATCTCCTTCGACATGTATTCCATATTATTCTTACGGAACATCGTCGGGGGATTTAATTGATAGAGTACAATTAGGCACTCTAGATAACTCTCCTTCCGGAACCGGATCGGAGACAGGTAACTACTATAATGACTATTATTCCTCAATTGCAGCCCCTAATATTTATGAAGGATCTGTACAGAATTTATATATTAAAGTTGGCTCTTATGGGGGACAAACTGTTGCAGCCTGGATTGATTATAATCATGATGGAGATTTTTCGGACAGCAATGAGAAAATTGGAGAAATTTCAAATGTTGCCAGCCTGCAAACTGCAAATATTAGTTTTAATGTGCCAATAGGAGCTACAGCCGGAAACACAAGAATGAGAGTAAGGACAGTGTGGTCAACTACTTCATTGGATCCATGTTCTACATATGGTTGGGGAGAAGCAGAAGATTATAAAGTCAATATTGTCCTGTGCACAACGCCGGGAACTCCGTCTAGTCTGAGTACAAGCAATATTTCATCAACCGCTGCAACATTATCGTGGAGCGCCGGTTCTCCCGCAGGTTCGTCAACGGTTACTTATTATTGGGCTCTAGGAACATCTTCTTCTGCAACTTATGAAGCTAATTATTTGCAAAGAGGAACTACAACATCTCCTACTGTATCGGTTGATGTCTCTGGCCTTAGCGAAGGGGTAACATATTATTGGACAGTAAAAGCTGTTACATCTTGCAATGGGACAAGTTCTGCCTATGCTGGCGTTGTTAGTTTTAAGGCATGCACAACTCCCGGGAAACCATCTTTGAATGCACCTGTACTTAACCCTACTGATGCAACTCTAAGCTGGACACCTAATGCTTCAGTTGGCTCACCGATTGTTTCTTATTATTGGGCAATTAATAGCTCTTCAACAGTTAATTATGAAACAAATTATATTCAAAGAGGGATTGCGACATCTCCGGTTACCTCAGCATATATCTCAAATTTAACGTCAAATACTGATTACTGGTGGACTGTAAAAGCAGTAACAGGTTGTAGTAATAATTCTTCGGGATATGCAACTGCAGGATCTTTTACTACTCCTTGTCAGACGCCTGGACCTCCAACAAATATGAATACTACAGCCATTGGTACTAATACTGTTACTTTAAATTGGGCAGCAGGAACACCTCAAGGTTCAGCAACAGTAACATATTATTGGGCTATTGGTACGACTACTGGTGTTACTTATGAATCAGGTTATTCATGGAGAGGTACAACTACAAATCTTAATGTTACACAAGGTTCTTTAACAGCCGGTACAACATATTACTGGACAGTCAAAGCTGTTACATCGTGCAATAGCTCTGCTTCTGCTTATCCGTCTGCTTTGTCTTTTACAACTACATCATCATCCGGTGTTATTACATGGTCGGGAAGTACAAGTGAAGCCTGGGATTTAGGTTCTAATTGGGTGGGGGGTAATGTGCCTTTGTACACAAATGACGTAATTATTCTTTCAGGTTGCCCCAGATATCCTAATATTACAACCGTAGGATTAAGTATTAATAACACAACAGTGACAAATCGTTGTAAATCATTAACAATAAATTCAGGTGCAAAACTGACAATAGATGGTGCGATTAATTTATATTGTTCAGGAATAGTTAATATTAGTGGAGTTTTGAATCATCACGCTGGTTACGGTTCAGGTCGTACTCAAATAAATTCTGGCGGAATAGTAACGGTTAAAAATGGTGGTTATCTGAATATTGGAAGTAATCAATTATCAGGAGGGACTTCGGGGACACCATCAGGAACCATTGAGGCAATTAATGATATTTATATTACTGCAGGGCAGCTCATTGTGGAATCGGGCGGAACAGTTTACATTCAGGATCAGTTGCGGTTATTTTCAGATTCAAATACACTGTTTAGACAAGATGGGGGTTCTGTATATGTGGCAATGAGTGGTTCTGGTTCAGCAAGTACAGATAAGTTTTCTGTTGCTACAACTGCTGTTTTTCGTATGATGGGAGGAACACTTTATATTTGTGGTGATGCTGACGGAACAACAACTAGTTGGGATGCAATATTCTTTAATGCTACTTCTACAATTGATATTCAAGGTGGTACTATAGAATTACTCAATGGTACAACGGCCACGGATTTTACATTAAGTATTGCAAATACATCTACTGTGCTTAATAATATTGTTATTAATAAAACCGGTAAAACAGTGCTTATTGATGGCAATGATGTCAAAGTTTCCGGCGATGTAACTCTTACTGCCGGCACATTCAATGCAAATGGATATAATATTTCTTGTGCCGGTAATTGGACCAACAATGGCGGAACATTTACAGGAGGTTCAGGGACTTTAACTTTTACCGGTTCAGGTAAAACAATAGGCGGTAGCTCTTCTACAACATTTGCTGCAACAACATTTACAGATGGTGCAAATTATTCAATAAATACTTCTTCTGATGCACCACATGCTAGTATTGAAAATCTTACATTAAATGCCGGTTCAGCACTTAATGTAAATTCAGGGAAAGCATTGAATCTGAACGGAACATCTAATATTATCAATGGTTCATTGGTTGCAAGCGATGTTTACGATGGAGTAAGAGATATTGGTTTTAATAACTCAAGCGGACAGTTATCAGGAACAGGTTATATAAATGCAGATTTGCAAATCAGCTCAGGTTCAACACAACTAATGAATGATTTTACATTTAACGGAGACTTATTTTTAAATACTGGTACTTTCGTTATGACGACTCATACTCTTACAGTTAACGGCTCATGGTTTAACAGTGGTGCGTTTACTTCCGGAACAGGGAAAGTTATATTTAACGGATCAGGTAAAGAGATTGGGGGAAGCTTGAAAACTTCATTTAATAACCTTTCGATAAATTCAGGGGCAGATATCACAATTAACCCTTCGGGAGTAAGTCCTAATGAGAGAATTGAAGTTACGGGAGCATTTGAATTACAAACTAATGCAGTATTAACTCTGGCTGATGGTAAGCGTTTATCTTTATTTTCCTCAACAAATGTGTTTAATGGTACCTTAAATACCCTTTCGCAAAAATATAATTATGGCACAACAACTTCGGATTATGAAGTTTATATTAGAAGGAATAATACATTAACTGCTAATGGTACTATTAATGCTGATATCCTTTTTTATAGGGATGCAGCGCAGACAAGTGTTACTACTTTAGGGTCAAATCTGACAGTTGATGGGAGTATTTGTGTTCATAGTGATAATTCGGGAGCCACATTGTCTCTTAACGGTAAAACCCTAAATCTATACGGAAGTTTAACTAATTCGGGCGTACTTAATGAGTCATCGGGTTCGAGTACTGTTAATCTTTTTGGTTCAGGAAGACATATTGTTGGGAGCATAGGAACACGTTTTTATAATTTAAATATTAAAAATGGGGCAGATTACAATATAAATCCAAGTGGTGTGTCATGGCCTAATCAATCAGCTTTGGTTTACGGTAGTTTTTACGGAGAGGAAGGATCCAGTCTGAATATTGCAGCGTCAAAGGTTCTTGACCTTTATGGCAGTACAAATATTTTTGATGGGACAATTACTGCTGATGGAGTTTTTGATAATGTTCGAGATATTGATATAAATAATACAACTGATTTAAGCGGAACTGGGACGACAAATGCAGATTTACGAATATATGGGGGTACTACTACTTTGATTTCGGATTTTGTATTAGATGGGGATTTTATTATCAGATCTGCGGCAGGAACTTTTACAATGACTGACAATGTATTTACTGTTGGCGGATGCTGGACAAACGAAAATGTTTTTAATTCAGGTACAGGAACGGTCAAATTTACAGGAGCTCATCAAAGTACTGTTAGTGCAAATTGTTATTATAGCGGGGCTGCCAAAACTACTGCAGATTTTTATAACGTTGTGATAGAAAGAACTTCCGACACTTTATGTGTATTTAGTACTCCTATGCGTGTAGCAAACGATTTTCATATAAAAAGTGGTATTTTTGCCACAGGATATAAAACCAGAACGACTGGTACCGTCGGTCATGCACGCAGATTAACAGTAGTCGGTATTGCAACTATTGATCCGGATGCTGTATTTTTTGTTGCTTATAAAAAGATTAACGGAGCAACCGGTGAAAATAATTTGGGAACGGCAGATTCGTTAAATATCCCTGTTTTTAAAGGAGATTTAATTAATAATGGATGGATAAAAACAAATCGTCCTATTATAAGTGGATATTCTGATCTCAAGTTAACCGGAGCAAGAATTACCGGAACAGGAACTATGAATGAATTTGGAGTTGATATTCAACCCGAAGATAATACAACAGTTGTGCAGGTTGGCCCTGTCGATATTGAAGGAGACCTTATTATTCAGGACCCTGCAGCTAATTTATGGGAAAATACTGATCCGGACAATGTGTTAACGATAAGAGGAAATTTTTATCTCTATGGTAGTTTCGTTCATAATGGAATAGTAAATGTGTATGGAAATCTGACGAATAATGGAAATGTTATTAATACTTTGGATTTAAGTGGAAGTACATTTAATTTCTATCACCGAAGTACTGGCAGTAGGTTGATACGACTTGATAATCCATCAAATTATGCAAATTTTAACCATGTGATTTTGAGAAATAATGTTAGTAACGGAACAAGAGTGCTTTGTCAGGATATTACTGTTGATGGTAATTTAACTATTGAATCAGGACGAATATTGGATGTCAATAGCAGTTCGCCTGCAACAATCAATAATGCAATAACTCTTGAAGGTTCTAATTCATCATGGATTAATAACGGCACATTTGTTCCCGAGGGAGGTACAGTCACTTTTTGTGGAAACGGCGAACAGCTTTTGGGAGGGACTACTGCAACCGAATTTTATAATTTAACGGTTAATAAAAGTAATTCTTCAAGAATTATGTTAGGAAATTATGCAACAGTTACAAATAATCTTTCACTAACTCAGGGTTTTATACAAACCAATTATGCAAATTTGTTGATTTTGGGCAGTTCTTCGGCAGTAATTCCTACCGGTGGTCAAGCAACTAGCTATGTCAGAGGACCTCTGAAAAAGATTGGTAATACTAATTTTATCTTTCCTATAGGTAAAAATGTAGTTTGGGCTCGCGCTGAGATAAAAAATGTCAGTGGGCAATTAATTACTGATGAATTTACGGCAGAATATATAAATACTACATTTGACATTCCCGATATCGTGTGGGATTCATACCAGGTAATTGATCCTTTGCATCATGTAAGTTCTGTTGAATATTGGAATATCACTCAAAATGTGGGAACAGCAAGTAAAAAAGTTGCATTATATACAGAGGACAAAAGCATAAGTGATTTTCTTGATTTTGATGATGAGGATATGGTAATTGCTCATTATAACAGTAGTTTAAGCAAATGGGAAAATATTGGAAATACAGGTAATAGTGGTTCCGGAGAAACAGGATGGATATTGTCCGATGAATGGTCAACTTTTAGTCCTTTTACTTTCGGATCATTAAGTAAAAACAATCCTTTGCCTGTAGAACTGGTTTACTTTAAAGCAATTAATAATTGTCCGGATGTATCATTAGATTGGGAAGTCGCTTCTGAAATAAACAATGATTATTTTGAAATTCAAAAATCGTACGATCTGAAGAATATTGAAGTAGTTGGAATAGTTAAAGGTGCAGGTAATTCAAATACTATAACAGAGTATAGTTATATTGATAAAAATCCAAAACAGGGTATTATATACTACAGACTAAAACAAGTAGATTATGATGGAACTATTTCTCTGAGCAACTGGTCGCATGTAAAGTTGTTCTGTGGAAATGAGCAAAATGAAACTGATCTTAAGACTGTCGAAAGTTTTAATGTTGCAGGCGTTTATCCTAATCCAACAAATGGACAGTTATACATCCTGATAAATAATGAAGATAGTCAGATTATTTATTATGAAATTTATGATTTGATGTCAAGGAAATTGCTTTCTGGACAAACTTCTGTTGTGGACGGGACAAATGAAATTTCTTTAAATATAGGAGAATTCAGACCTGCAACATATATATTGATTTTACGCTCCGACAAGACCATAAAGCAGTTTAAGGTTGTTAAACAATAGTTATGGGCTTATTAAATAAGATTCAATTTAAAAAATATTATTATTGCGTATTTTTAACCAATTTGTATTATTTAAAACAGGAGTATGAAATCATTATATAATAAAGAGAGGTGGCTAGTGAACTCGTCAATTATCAGCACTCTTTATGTATGTTTTTCTGCGAAAAACTTAAATTTTTCATTAAATCAAATATTTACAGTGCTTAAATCCCTAACAAGTTCTCCCGTGAGACAAACAAAAATAATTCGCAAAATATTCCCGATATATTGCACAAGTATAAAATATTGTGTAATTTAGCTGTTAAATAAACTGGAACAAAACTAGGCTTATACATAAAATTGTTTTATAAGATTACTTTTAGTGTTGGGAGAAAGGAGTTAGTAAACATTATTAAGGACAATCAAAAAAGAAATTATGGAGAAAAATAATACAAACTGGACAAAAGAAGAGCTGAAAATTTACATACTCATTTATTGCGCAAATGCTGATTTTTTAGAATCAAAATCCGAAATAGATTTTATTGAGTCGAAAATGCAAACCAGTAACTATGAAAAAATCCATGCTGAATTTGAGAATGATAATGATTATCAAAGTATCCAAAAAATCCGATTATCAATTAAAGAGCATGGTTATACAAATGATGAAATAAATAGCTTATTTAGAGAAATAAAAGAACTCTTTTTAAGTGATAAGAAATATGATATTTTGGAACAAAATCTAAATAGAGGATTGAGTCGTATCCTCAAATAATTACGTTTACTAGAACAACCTAAACTGCATTAAAACGTATTTTACCAAAGTGCTATCAACATCAGGCTTGAAGAACTCCAAAAGGAATTCAAGCATCTCAAAACGCTGAATTTCATTTTTTTTGTAGGATGACTAATTACTAAATAAATATGAGTTTTTGTTTTTATAAGAAAGGGTCTCAAAACTAAAAGTTTCAAAACCCTTGCTATTTCTGTCGGGGTAGTAAGATTCGAACTTACGACCCCCTGCTCCCAAAGCAGGTGCGCTAACCGGACTGCGCTATACCCCGAAAATATTCTATTTCACTAATATAAGAACATCATATTGCAGATTTGTTTGCGACCCTCCCGACCTAAGTCGGGATGCGCTAACCGGACTGCGCTATACCCCGAGTAATCTATTAATAGTGTTGTAAGAAGCAGGTGCGCTAATCCCAAAAAATAGTATTCGTCTTTCACGAATACGTAATTTTTTGAGGATCCTCGAATTTTGTATGTCAAAAATTCTAAACATCTCAAATTACAACTCAATTTTTCAAATATCTTTCTTGCAGCTAACCGGTTCATTTTTGACATCAAAAATCGGGACCGGACTGCGCTATACCCCGAAATAAATATTTAAAACCAAAAGTAAACCGAATGATTGACCGGATCCCGAATTAGCCACAAGCTAATTCGAGGAACCTCGATTTTTTCAAAAAAATCACAAACTGTTTTCTTTTAATTTCAAACTTTCAAATAACTTTTGTCAGTAAGGCAGAATTGATTTTTTTAAAAATCGGGTCTGCGCTATACCCCGAGTAATCTATTATAGTGTTGTAAAATAGCAGGTGCGCTAATCCCAAAAAATAGTATTTGTTTTTCACAAATACGTAATTTTTTGAGGATCCTCGAATTTTTGTATGTCAAAAATTCTAAACATCTCAAAATTACAACTCAATTTTTCAAATATCTTTCTTGCCGCTAACCGGTTCATTTTTGACATCAAAAATCGGGACCGGACTGCGCTATACCCCGAAAATATATTATTTCACTAATTTAAGAACTTTCCCAAACGGGACTGCAAAAGTAATATGTTTTTTGAAGAAAAAAATATTTTTGTGGATTTTTTTAAAAATCAATTTTCAAATGTTTTCAAATTGCATGATGAATACTTTAAATTTATTCTTAGAGGTTAAAAATAAATTATTTAGGACTTATAAATATATTTTAATTGATTACTATTTTTTGTAACTTTGACATATATTTGAGAAGTAGAGCTTTATTATAAAATTGTGAGTGTTCATAGTATTAATAGTATTACTTATTTGCCTAGTACGGGGAAAATAATAATATCTTTATTTTTTTCCCTGACAATATACTCTTTGTCGGCTATTGCACAAACAGGACCCGGTGGTGTTGGGAATGTTTCTACTAATTTGTTGTGGTTAAGTGCGGATAAATTATCTTATTCCGATGGAAATACTGTAACAGTATGGACTGATTTATCAGGAAATGGAAATCATGCCAACTATACAGGGACTCCTCTTTTTAAAGAAAATGCAATTAATGGGAAACCTGCCGTTAGTTTTAGTGGTGATGATTGTTACGCTGATATTTTTACTGTTCCACATCAAAATATGGCAATTTATGCGGTATTTCAGATTCCATCTGCATCCGCGGGACCGGTATGGCAAAACGCAAATCAAACAGTAAGCGGTTTTTTCCCAAGTTATTCAGGAACGCAATATTTAGATTATGGTGGCGCATGGTTAAGCAAAGCTACAACATTTACATATTCTGTATGGTATATTTCTGAGGTATTATATCTGACAAGTTATACAGGATTATGGAAAAACGGGGTTTCTAATCATTCAACAAATTCTAATGCTATTACCAAAGGTGGTTTTAGATTAGGAAATAGGACATCGAGTGGTTATTTTAAAGGCGATATTGCTGAAATAATATTTTACGATATGTCATTTAACTCTGTCCAGAGAAAAATGGTTGAGAACTATTTGTCGTCAAAATATAATATTTCCATAGCAAATGATTATTATGCACATGATACTGACTATGGTTGTGATGTCGCCGGAATAGGTAGAGACGATGCTTCGAATATTCACAGTAACGCTGTTTCGGCAGGGATATTTGGAATCAGTAATCCTGATGCACTTGATAATGCTGATTTTATTTTATTTGGACATAATGATGCGGATGTTGAGTGGACAAGCGTTGGTGCACCGTCAGGTAGAGAAATTCTGAGTATTCAATGGCAAATAGACAAAACTAATGATGCCGGTAAAGTTGATGTTTATTTCTATATGGATAGCCTCACATTAAATTCTGATGAATATTATCTTTTAACCGATGCTGATGGTGATTTTACAAGCGGAGCGGTTGAGACAGCCATAAGCTTTGGTGGTTATAATTATTTAAAGCTTTCAGAATTTGATTTGACAGATGATTATTACTATACATTGGCTCAGGTATCATGCACAGGTAATCCGGGTACTGTAAGTATTTCGGAAGATACTGATACTATTTTTCATAATGAATCGGTGGTTATATACGCAACGGGTTATGAAGGCTCATTACAATGGCAGATTTCAGTACAGGACAGTGCTTTTATAGAATATACAGGAGCTACGCTTCCGGAATTTACGAGTTATGCCCTTGACAGTTCATATACATACAGATTTCGTGTGCAGGTTAATGATGGATGTAATACTTATTCAAATTATGAAACAGTAGTTTTTAGAAATTGTGCCAGTTGTGCACAAATCGGAGGCACAGGTAGTCTTGATACAGATTGTTATGTAAACTCGGATATTACTATCCCTGATGGAAAATATATTTGGGGACAGGGAAATCTTCATATTCAAAGTGGTAAAACAATGACAACATCTGCACTATCTATGTGCCATATATACATGGATGGCGATGTTAATGTTTATGGAGATATAGAAGGAAATGTTGATATCCAATGTAATAATTTTTTACTTGATGGGAATATTGATGCGAGTGGAAAAGGTTACCCTAGTGCCTCAGGACCCGGTGCCGGCTATAGTCGTGATGTGGCAGGTAATTTTGGTGCAGGTGGAGGTTCTTATGCTGGTAATGGAGGAGATGGAGTATATACAACAAATTCTATAGTGAATTATGGAAGTGTCCATAGTCCTTTTAGTTTTGGAAGTGGTGGTGGAAGGAATAACGGAAAACTAGGTGGAGCAGGTGGTGGACTAATTAAAATAAATGCAAGGAATAAGTGCACTCTAAATGGAAGATTATATGCGAAAGGTACAGTTGGTACTTACGATGTTTCTTATATAAGAGCATCAGGAGGAGGTTCCGGTGGCTCAATATGGATAAATACATCTGATTTAGATGGAAGTGGAGCAGATATTTCTGCGCTTGGTGGAGATGGCGGAAACCCTTCAGGTGGTTATGATGGTGGTGGTGGTGGTGGTGGACGCATTGCGATTTATTACGATACTGATAATTCTACCTCATTTACTTATTCTGCTTTTGGAGGTGTTGGAAATTCGGCTCAAACAGGCGGAGCAGGTACAATTTATCTACGGGATAAAAGTTCTTATGCTGATTTGATTATTAATAATAATAATTTGAGCAATACTCCAGGATTGACTCCTCTAGATATGAATCAAACTGAAAATGTTGATTTTGGAACCATTACTGTAACCAATAAAGCAATTCTTGAGTTTTTTGGAAATCAAACAGAGGATTTTTCTGTAAACACATTACTGCAAAATATTAATAATGGTAAAATTTATTTTAGAAGCGATGTCTCTTCATTTACTTGTACAGATGTAGAATCTGAAGATTCAATTTGTGTAAAAAAAGATTCAGATTTATTTGTTTTTAATTGTAACGACTTTACCACTTCAGGTTATTTTCGTTTTTATTGTAACACTTTGCAACATAATTCGACAGGAGATGTGACTATTGCAGATAATGGAATTATAAAGCCGTTTGGAAACAAGCGAACTTATTCGCTTGAGTGCGAAAACCTTTATGTGTCAGGTGGTTCAAAAGGCTCGGGTGGTGGTATTAATTTAAGTGCTAACGGTTACAAGAACAGAAACTCTACCAATACCAATGATAGTGGTGCAGGTAGTGGCGCTTATGCTGATCACAGTACATATAATTACGGTGGTGGCGGTGGTGCTTATGGTGGTGACGGAGGTGATGGAAATATTGCAATTCCAGGCGGTGCTGAATATGGCACTGCATCTTCCCCAACCGAATTTGGTAGTGGCGGAGGCGATTCATGGGACACTCCAGATAGAGTTGGTGGATATGGTGGCGGTTCAATTAAAATTATTGCTAACGAAACAGTCTCGATTGAAGGAATTGTATGCTCTGATGGGGCTGTTAGTCCTAGTGGTGCAGGGAATAGTTCCGGAGCTGGAGGTGGTGCAGGTGGCTCTATTTGGATTCAGGCCACCGATTTACAAGGTTCAGGAACTATTAGTGCAAATGGCGCAAATGGTGGACTAGATTCCGGTGGGCATAGAAGGGGTGGAGGTGGCTCCGGTGGTCGTATTGATGTTTGTTTTGTTGGTAATGATAATTTTGCTGGAGTAATTTCTGTAACTGGTGGTTTAGGTAATTATGGCGGTTACGAAAATGAGGGCTTAGGAGACCTTGGGACTATTCTAAGGCAGCAAGGAGCATCAGGTTCTTGTGATGATGTCCTGCCTGTTAGCCTGAAATCATTTAATGCTAATTGCAGTTTTCCGAATATTTTATTGACATGGTCAACAGTGTCTGAAAAAAATAATAGTTTTTTTATAATAGAAAGAAGTCTTGATTTGAAGCATTGGGACGAGATAGGTATAGTTTACGGCGCAGGGAATTCAAATGTGATTAAGACTTATGCCTATCAAGATTATATAATAACCGATAAGGTAATTTACTATTGTTTAAAACAAGTGGATTTTGACGGCAATTATCAATATCTTCAGACTGAGGCGGTTCAGTGTCATAGTCAAAAGCTATTTGAAACAGGAGTATATCCTAACCCGTTTTTAGATTTTATTAATTTAACTGTCAATTCTGACCAATTTACTTCCTTGTCAATAGAAATTCAAAATGTGTCTGGACAGGAAGTATTTAACTCAAAATTTAATGTAGATAAAGGTTTTAATTCTATTCAGATTGATTTGTCAGAATTAACTAATGGGATTTATGTAATGAATGTATTTAATGACATTTATTATAAAACATATAAAATCTTTAAAAATTAGGTGTTAGTAACATATCCTTGTGTAATCAATAATTTTCTGATTTAAAAAATTTTATAATCATCTACATTATTTAATTTATATTTGCCATTAATATTTTATGATAAAATATAAACTCATATTACTAGTACTTGGTGCCTTATTGTTGGTCGAAAGTGTATTTATGGCAATCTCTACCATTGTGTCCTATTTTTATGGAGAGGATGATTTTATCCCTTTGTTAATTTCATGCGGTATATTGCTGGGTTCAGGTAGTCTTTTGGTTTTGTTGTTTAGAAAAACTGATAAAAAGATTGAAAAACGGGAAGCTTACTTAATAGTATCATTGGTTTGGATTGTTTTATCTTTTTTTGGATCCCTACCTTTTTATATAAGTGGTTATATTCCTGAATACACCGACGCTTTTTTTGAAACCATTTCCGGTTTTACTACAACAGGGGCATCAATTCTAAACAATATCGAAGAACTGCCTCATGGTTTACTTTTGTGGCGAAGTACAACTCAATGGCTTGGAGGTATGGGTATTATTGTTCTATCAATGGCTTTAATCCCATTTATTAAAATTGGTGGTTTGCAACTATTTAGTGCAGAATCTCCGGGTATCAGCACAGACAAATTACATCCCAGAATTAAACAAACTGCTTTAAGATTATATTTGCTGTACATTGGTTTTACATTAACTCAAGCCATTTTGCTTTCAGTTTTTGGAATGTCTGTTTTTGATGCTATTAACCATGCACTGACCACGATGGCAACCGGAGGATATTCGACAAAACAAGCCAGTATTGCAGCATGGGACTCGCCGGCGATTCATTATATCATTATTGTATTTATGATTTTTGCCGGTACAAATTTTAGTTTATCTTATTTTACTATAACCGGACAATTTAAAAAGGTGTTTAAAAATTCTGAAATTAAATTTTATCTGATTTTAATATTTGTTGCTACTGCAATTATTGGTTCAGGTTTATGGTATTTTATGGATTTGCCAGTCGAAAAGGCTTTTAGAGATTCTTTGTTTCAAACCGTTTCGATAATTACAACCACAGGTTATGGAACGTCTGATTTTTTGTCCTGGACACCAACAGGACTTTGGGTTATTATTGTACTCTTAATGTTTCTTGGAGGGTCATCCGGTTCAACTGGTGGCGGTATTAAAATGGTTAGAATACATATTTTAATACGAAATAGTTATATGGAGTTTAAGAGATTAGTTAATCCTCATGCGGTTTTACCTGTAAGATATAATGGTAAAGCAATAAGTCAACAGGTTATTAATAATGTATTGGCATTTGTTATTTTATATATTTTGATTATCGCTTTTGGAACGTTGATAATGTCATTTTCAGGATTGAGTTTTGATACTGCTTTTGGAGCAGTAGCAACTAGTATTGGGAATATAGGTCCTGGAATAGGAGATGTGGGTCCTGCTTCCAATTTTGCTAATATATCAATATTTGGCAAATGGTTTTTAGGCTTTCTAATGTTGATAGGAAGATTGGAATTATTTACAGTATTGATAATATTTACAAGAGCTTTTTGGAATAAATAGATCAACTTCACATTTCAGGTTCAAAATTTCCCATCCTTACAATTTTAAATTCACCTTCGGTACAGTCAATTACCGTAGATGCTACAAGTCCTCCATATCCACCATCAATTACGGCATCAACTAGGTTTTCGTATTCTTCATAAATTAATTCTGGATCGGTGTTGTACTCAATTATTTCATCATTGGTTTTAAGTGATGTAGTCAATATCGGATTCCCTAGGACATTTACAATTTCTCGGATAATGTTATTATCAGGAATTCTTATTCCGATAGTTTTACGATTGGCTTTCAATATCTTCGGAACATTATTGTTTGCTTCTAAAATGAATGTAAAAGGTCCCGGAAGATTTCTCTTCATCATCTTAAAAATGGTATTGTCTAAAGGTCTAGTAAAATCAGACAAATGGCTTAGGTCATAACAAATAAATGAAAAATTTGCTTTTTCTGGTTTGATACCTTTTAGGTTTGCAACCCGTTCAATAGCTTTTGGTTTGGTGATATCACATCCGATTGCATAAACAGTATCTGTTGGATAAATAATCACACCACCATCTTGTAATATTTCAACAACCTGTCTAATCTGTCTTTCGGCAGGATTATCCGGATGCATTCGGATAAGTATTCCCATTTATTTATTCAGCTTATTATAGTCGTTAAGAAATTGTTGTAATCCAATGTCAGTCAATGGATGTTTAAGTAAACCTAAAATTGCACTCAATGGACAGGTTGCTACATCAGCACCCATTTCCATACATTTAATAATATGCATAGTATGACGAATAGATGCCGCGAGGACCTGAGTGTCAAATTCATAATAGTTATACATATCTACAATTTGTCCTATAAGCTCTACTCCATCTGTGCTATTGTCATCCAATCTTCCTATAAAGGGAGAAACATAAGTAGCTCCGGCTTTGGCAGCAAGCAATGCCTGACCAACACTAAAAACTAAAGTGCAGTTGGTTCTTATTCCTTTTGAGGAAAAATATTTGATTGCTTTAATCCCATCTTTTATAATAGGTACTTTAACAACTATCTGAGGATGAAGAGCTGCAAGTTCTTCACCTTCTTTAACCATTCCTTCAAAATCAGTACTGATTACCTCCGCGCTTACGTCTCCATCAACTATCTTACAAATTTCAAGATAATGATTTAAAATATTTTTTTTGCCGGCTATACCTTCTTTAGCCATCAGCGATGGATTTGTAGTTACTCCGTCCAGTACTCCCAAAGACTGAGCTTCACGTATCTGATCAAGATTTGCAGTATCAATAAAGAATTTCATAATTAATGTTTTAAAATTTTCACAAAAGTACTTTAATTATATTTATACATTGACAAAATCAAATTCTTTAATAAACAATATTTGAAAAATAATTAACAATAATGCTTTTTTTATCTCGTTAGTTATTATAGATATAGATTTAACACAATTCTGTTGATAAAATAGAAACGTTGAAAGAATTTGATGAAAAATTTGTATCTAATTTCGTCCATTATCAATTTAAATTATTGAAACTATGCTATTTCTACAGGTAGATACTTTACAAAATGCTGCTCCGACTACAGTTGGAGAAACAACATTATCGTTTTTTGATATGGCACTGAAAGGTGGTTGGATAATGATTGTACTTGCGGCATTGTCAGTTATTGCGGTTTATATATTTATTGACAGATTTATTGCTATAAAAAAAGCATCCAGGGAACAGAAGTCTTTTATGGATAATATCAAGAATTTTATTTTTGAAGGTAAGGTTGACCAAGCACTGGATAATTGCAGAATGAATGATGGCCCTCTTGCTCGTATGATAGAAAAGGGTGTTATGAGAATTGGGCGTCCGTTAGGTGATGTCAATGCGGCTGTTGAAAATGTTGGCAAACAGGAAGTAACCAAACTTGAAAAGGGTTTGCCGGTTTTGGCTTCGATTGCAGGAGGTGCACCTATGATAGGATTTCTAGGTACTGTAATGGGTATGGTAAAAGCCTTTTTCGATATGGCAAATGCTGGAAGTAATCTTGATGTTGGTATGCTATCGGGAGGTATTTATCTAGCTTTGGTAACTACAGTAGGCGGTCTTATTGTTGGGATTATTGCTTATTTCGGATATAATATTCTTGTTGCCAGAGTAAATAATCTTGTTGCACAGCTCGAAGCTAAAACAACAGAATTTATGGATATTCTTAACGAACCTGCAAAATAAGGAATTATGGCAATACAAACAAGAAATAAAGTAAGTGCAGAGTTTAGCATGTCTTCAATGACCGACATTGTGTTTCTGTTACTTATATTCTTTATGGTAACTTCAACTCTTATTGCTCCAAACGCCTTAAAGTTATTATTGCCTTCAAGTAATAGTCAGACTCAGGCTAATCCAATTGCATCAGTATCTATAAAAGATAATTTTGACGGAACATTTTCATTTGCTGTTGGTACTATGTTTTGTGCTGAATCTGATCTTGAGACTTTGATAAAAAAAGAAGTTGCAGGGCAGACAGAACCTTATGTGTCTCTACATGTTGACAAAACGGTTCCAATGGAACAAGTTGTTAAAGTAATGAATATTGCGAAAAATAACGAATATAAACTAATATTGGCTACACAGCCGGAATAAGAATGAATTTAAAAAAGCATAATATAATTGGAATCATTGGAGCATTTTTTTATTCCGCTGCAGTGGTTATATTATTATTGCTCTTTGGATTCACATTTCCTGATCCTCCTCCTAAAGAGGAGGCTATCTTGATTGACTTTGGAGGTGGCGGAAACATCGATGCGGGTGCATCCTCATCTGCCACATCAAACGAACAAAATGCCTCGACTCAAAACTCTTCAAACTCAGGTGTAATCACTCAAAGCTTCGAAGATGCCGCCTCCGAGCAATCAAGCACTTTGCCTAATAACAATACTTCAAATACAAATAATAATTCGTCACAATCAAACCCAAATTCCGATAGAATAAATAATCTGTTTGGAGGTGGAACTTTTGGCAATGGTACAGGAAATTCAGGAAATGGAAGTGGTGATGGAAATCCCGGAGACGGAACGGGCGGAGACGGCACAGGAACAGGCCCCGGTGGATTTGGCTCTCTCGAAGGTCGAAGACAGGTTACAATGGTTAAACCCGAAAATGAAGATAATCTTATTGGTGTTGTTAAATTGAAAACTACAGTTGACGAAAATGGTAATGT